>Ga0194115_10000294_pt1 | contig 76799 bp, 77 predicted proteins | sample TA2MahsurfametaG_3_FD_148656 | JGI IMG/M metagenome (GOLD analysis project Ga0194115, IMG submission 148656) | Freshwater microbial communities from Lake Tanganyika, Tanzania - TA2015002 Mahale S4 surface | ecosystem: Environmental > Aquatic > Freshwater > Lake | place: Tanzania: Lake... | reverse complement strand
AAAATATTAAACTAGGTATTTGTGGTGAGCATGGTGGAGATCCTAAAAGTATAGAGCTTTGTTCCTTCTTGGGTTTAGATTATGTTTCTTGTTCTCCTTATAGAGTGCCCGTGGCAAGACTAGCAGCTGCCCAAGCAGAGTTAAAAAAACACGATTAAAAAAATTTAATTATTTTTTTAAAGGAATTATCAAATAAAAGACTTTTATTATAATAAATATATTCTTTTCACCTATAAATTTTTAAAAACTATATAATGGGGCGTTCTGTTGCCAGGTGCCCCGGACCCCGACTACTTAATTAACAATGTTAATTAGGCAGCAAGTGCGTAACTTTCGTTAGCAATTATAAATTAGCCCGTTGCGGTGGAACAATCCCGAACAAAAGAATAGCCTTTAGTCACCCGTCGAATCTATTTCACCCCCATAAGTTGTAATGGTGGAGGTGGTGGGTACTGCCCCCACGTCCGCGATGGTTATTTCGAAATTCGTTTATCGTCATAGTTGGAAATCCAACATTATTAATATAAAAGGAAATCCTACAGTTTCAATAATAATCATGAAATTAACCAAAGAACAATTAGCGGAAATCAAGAGTCAGCAAGCTCAAAGTTATAAAACTAAAAGAGTTACAGTTCCAGAGCTTGAAAAAATTCTATATGAAGCAATTCCCGCTTTAGATCATGGCTTTGTAAGAGTTGTTGATTATATGGGTGATGATAGTTCAATCGTTCAATCAGCTAGAGTATCTTATGGAAAAGGAACCAAGCAAGTTTCAACTGATAAAAATCTAATAAAATATTTAATGCGCCATTGGCACAGTACACCATTTGAGATGTGTGAGATAAAATATCATGTTAAATTACCAATATTTATAGCACGTCAGTGGATTAGACATCGAACTGCAAATGTAAATGAATATTCAGCAAGATATTCAATTTTAGACAAAGAATTTTATCTTCCAACCCCTGAAAATCTTGCAGCACAATCATCTAGCAATAGACAAGGACGAGGAGATGTTTTGGAAGGTAAGCAAGCACAAGAAGTTTTAGAGTTATTAAAAAATGATGCTGAGAGAACGTATTCTAATTATGAAATTATGCTTAATGAGCGCTATGATGGTTCAGCTATTGATGAAAATAAAAAAGGATTAGCAAGAGAACTTGCTCGTATGAACTTGACATTAAATACTTATACTCAATGGTATTGGAAAACAGATTTATTAAATTTGATGAATTTTTTAAGATTAAGGACTGATAAACATGCTCAATATGAGATAAGAGTTTTTGCAGACATAATGCTTAACACAGTAAAAAAATGGGTACCAATTACTTATGAAGCATTTATGGATTATAGAGTCGGGGGAACAGAAGTTTCAGCTAAGGGAAAAAAAATTATTCAAAAACTTATTAAAGGTGAAAATGTATCTGCAGATAAATCTGGATTATCCAAAAGAGAGTGGAATGAGTTAATGCAAGCTTTTAGTCTTGAAGATAAGTTGATTTAATTTTATTAGCTAAATTTAAATATATTTTAGAAATTTCATGATTTGGATTTTCTTCCACAATTGGTTTACCATTATCACCTGCAGTACCAACCTCAGGGTTAATTGGTATTTGCCCTAAAAACTCTTTATTAAATTCCTCTGCAGTTCTTCTCACTCCGCCTTCCCCAAAAATTTTGTATTTTTTTCCATCATCTCCAATAAAATAACTCATGTTATCTACTAAACCCAGGATTTTAATTCCTAATTTATCAAACATTTTAATTCCTCTTATGACATCCAGTAAAGCAACTTCTTGAGGAGTAGAAACAATAATTGCTCCATCCATTAAAATTTCTTGAGAAAATGTTAATTGAGTATCTCCAGTTCCGGGAGGCATATCAACAATTATAAAATCTAAGTCTTTCCAACTAACTTTTTGTGTAAATGTTTTTATAGCACTAGTAACCATAGGTCCTCGCCAAATCATTGGAGTTTGTTGGTCAGCTAGGAAGCCAATAGACATACATTGGATGTCATATTTTTTAATTGGTTCTAATTTTTGACCATCACTTTTAGGTTTTTCATTGATACCAAACATTTTGGGTATTGATGGACCATAAATATCAGCATCAAGTAAACCCACTTTGCATCCAATTTGTTTTAATGCTAAAGCAAGATTTGTTGCAAACGTAGATTTACCAACTCCACCTTTAGCACTTGAAATAGCTATGGTAAATTTTGTGCCTAAAATGGGATTTTTTTTAAAAATTTTCTGTCCAGGCTTAGTGCTCAACGCGTCATTAAGCTCTGGTTTTTTTTCAATCATTTTAGATCATAACTTGTTTTTGAACTGAAAAATACTATATAGATAGTCTATGTCTAATGATTTTGAACAACGTGGAAGTAGTCCCTGGGGAAATTCTCCAGGTAATGATAATGGCAATGGCACAGGTGGAAGAACCTCATCTACAGATCTTGATGAAATAATTAGAGGATTACAAGAAAAGATCAAAAAATTTTTACCAGGTGGCAATGCGTCTGGAAACAAACCCATTGGTTTAGTGTTACTTATATTATTTTTTATTTGGCTGGCGAGCGGTCTATATAGGGTGTTACCAGATGAACAAGGGATAGTTTTAAGATTTGGCAAATACGTAAAAACAACTCAACCAGGTTTAAATTATCACTTGCCAATTCCTATCGAAACTGTTCAAACTCCAAAAGTTACTAAAGTAAATAGAATTGATATAGGATTTAGAGCAGAAAAAGATAGTGGTTTTGCCACAGGAGGCGGAGTTGCAGATATTCCTCAAGAAAGTTTAATGTTAACTGGCGATGAGAATATCGTTAACGTAGATTTTTCAGTATTTTGGGTTATCAAAGATGCACGTAAGTTTTTATTTGAAATTCAGGATCCAGAAGAAACTATAAAAGCTGCAGCAGAAACTGCCATGAGAGAAATTATTGCACGAAGTCGAATTCAGCCAGTTTTAACTGAAGGAAGAGGAGCAATTGAAATCGAAACACAAAATATTATGCAGACTATTTTAGATGCTTATAATAGTGGTGTTCAAGTTACTCAGGTTCAAACTCAAAAAGCAGATCCACCGGATCAAGTAATTGATGCATTTAGAGATGTTCAAGCTGCAAGAGCTGACATGGAAAGAGCTAAAAATGAGGCAGAGGCTTACGCTAATGATGTAATTCCAAGAGCAAGAGGTGAAGCTGCAAAAATTATGCAAGCCGCTGAAGCTTATAAACAAAAAGTTGTTGCCGCATCAGAGGGAGAAGCTAGTAGATTTCTTTCCATATACAAAGAATACGCCAAAGCAAAAGAAGTTACTCAAGAAAGAATGTATTTAGAAACAATGGAAAAAGTTTTAGCTGATATAGATAAAGTAATAATTGAAAAAAATGCAGGATCTGGTGTGGTACCTTATTTGCCATTGCCTGAACTAGGTAAACCGAAAGCAACAAATTAAATGAAGCTACAAAAAATCATATTTTCAATATTTATCTTAATATTTATTCTTTCTTTTTTTTCAATTTTTATTGTTAAAGAGGTTAACCAAGCAATTGTCCTGCAATTTGGTGATCCAAAAAGAATCATATTAAATCCAGGATTAAATTTTAAAATTCCATTTATTCAAAATGTAGTTTTAATTGATAAAAGAATTTTAAATTTAGATAGTCCACCAGAAGAAGTTATTGCCTCAGATCAAAAAAGATTAATAGTAGACGCTATTGCACGATTTAAAATTGTTGATCCATTAAAATTCTATATTTCGGTTGGAAATGAAAGAGTCGCCAGATCAAGATTGGCAACAATAATAAACTCAAGAATTAGAAATGTTTTAGGACAGCAAGAGTTACAAACCCTGTTATCAAAAGACAGAACCAAGCAAATGGCAATAATTCAAGATGGTGTAAATTTAGAAGCTAAAAATTTCGGTATCGAAATAATAGACGTCAGAATTAAGAGAGCGGATTTGCCACAAGCAAATAGCGAAGCAATTTTTAGGAGAATGCAAACCGAAAGAGAGAGAGAGGCAAAAGAATTTAGAGCACGAGGAGCTGAGATGGCTACAACAATTACTTCAACAGCAGATAAAGACGTATCAATAATACTTGCAAATGCCAATAAAGACTCAGAAATAATTAAAGGTGAGGGAGATGGTTTAAGAAATAAAATATTTGCTGACGCATTTGGTAAAGATCCTGAATTTTTCGCTTTTTATAGAGCAATGCAAGCCTATGAGACTGCACTGATAGGAGGAGAGACTTCTTTAATTTTATCTCCAGATAGCGAGTTTTTTAAATTTTTTGGAAATACAAAACCTAAGTCACAATAATAAAAGATTATGAATGAACTGATTGTTGCATTGGGTCTTTTTTTTTTTATTGAGGGAATATTGTATGCCATATTTCCTACAAAAATGAAAAATATGCTAAAAAAAATAGAAACAGTAAAAGATAGTCAGTTAAGAGTGGGTGGACTAATTTTTGCAATTATAGGATTTATAATTATTTATTATATAAAAGGTTAATATGAAAAAAATTGCATTAATATTTTTGAGTTCAATATTGATCTTTGGTTTTTCAGTTAATTCTATTTCAAAAGAAGCACCAAATTCATTTGCAGATTTAGCAGAAAAATTAATGTCTTCAGTTGTAAATATTTCAACAACACAAACGGTTGTAACAAACGTAAATCCATTTCCATTTGAATTTCCTCCAGGATCACCATTTGAAGATATGTTTAAGGAATTTGGAACTCCACAAGAAAGAAAATCTTCAGCTCTTGGATCTGGTTTTATTATTGATGAAAAAGGTATAGTCATAACAAATAATCATGTTATTCAAGATGCAGAAGATATATTTATTAAAGTTGACGGTGGCGAAGAAATCAAAGCAAAAGTTATCGGGGCTGATCCTCTATCCGACATCGCGGTTTTACAGTTGGATACAACAAAAAAATTTCAATCCGTTAAATTTGGTAATTCTGATAATGCAAGAATTGGTGATTGGGTCATGGCAATCGGAAATCCCTTTGGACTTGGTGGAACAGTAACCTCAGGTATTATATCTGCTAGAAATCGCTCAATAGGATTATCAAGATATGAAGATTACATTCAAACAGATGCTTCAATAAATTCTGGAAATTCTGGAGGACCTTTATTTGATATGAATGGTGATGTTATTGGAATTAATACAGCAATATTGGGCAGAGGTGGGTCAATCGGAATAGGATTTGCTATTCCATCTAATAGTGCAAAATCTGTTATTGATCAATTAATTAGTTTTGGTGAAACTAGAAGAGGCTGGCTAGGTGTACGAATTCAAGATGTAACTAAAGAAATAGCGGATGTTGAAAATTTAGGAAAACCAAGAGGAGCTTTAGTTGCAAGTGTTGCAGAAAATAGTCCCTCAGCAAATGCTGGAATTGTTGCAGGTGACATAATTTTGGAATTTAACCAAGAAAAAATTCAAGAAATGAAAGAATTACCAATGATTGTTGCTAAAACTGAAGTTGGTAAAAAAGTTAAGGTAAAGATCTGGAGAAATAAAAAAGAAATTATCAAAGATATAACTCTTGGAAGACTTGAAACTTCAGAGGATTTTGCAGAAACTAAAAAAACTTTACCTAAAGACTTTAAAATCGAAAGTCTTAAAATAACCGTTCGAGCGTTAACTCCAGAGGATATCCAATCAAGGAAGCTACCTAATCAAACAACTGGCTTAGTTATTACAAAAATTGAAAACAATAGTCCTCTATTAAATTCATTAGAGGTGAATAATGTTATAGTTGAGGCACAAAAGAAAAGAATTAATTCAATTGATGATCTAAATTTAGCTGTTGATCAAGTTTTAAAATCTAATCAAAAAACTATTTTGCTAGTTATTTATAATCTCCAAAATCAAAGAAGATATTTAGGTGTTAAGTTAGATTAATCATGGATTTAAGGTCCAAGATTATTTTAATTTCGGGCCCAACCGCATCAGGTAAGTCTATCTTTGCTATAAATCTTGCAAAAAAAATAAACGGTGAAATTATCAACGCAGATAGTATGCAAGTTTATAAACAATTAAAAATTTTATCTGCAAGACCTGATTTAAAAAATTATCAAAATATTAAACATCATTTATATGGATTCCATGATGTCAGAAAAAATTTTTCGACTGGTGATTGGCTTAAACTTGCTTTTACAAAAATAAACTTAATAAAAAAAAAAAATAAAATTCCAATATTAGTTGGAGGTACAGGCTTATATTTTAAGGCTTTAACAGAGGGATTGGTAAATATTCCTGTGATTCCAATTAGTCTAAGAAATAAAATAAGGTCTTTGCATAAAAAAATTGGTCAAAAAGAATTTTATCTTAAATTAATAAAACTTGATCCTTTAGCCAAAGAAAAAATAAATCCAACTGACAGCCAAAGATCAATAAGGGCTTATGAAATAAAAGTTTTTACAAAAAAATCTTTATATGAATGGTTCAAACGAACTAAATCTGATTTTAATAAAACTGATTTTTTTAAAATCTATATAGATTTTCCAAGAAAAGAATTAATTGAAAGGATTAATCTTAGAACCGAAGAAATGATCAAAATAGGTGCTATTAAAGAGGTAAAAAAATTTATTAATCTTAAAGTTAAAGCTGATAACAGCGTTAATAAAGCGATTGGTATTCAGGAAATTAAAGAATATTTGAAACAGGAAAAAAAACTTAGTGAAATTAAAGAAAAAATATCAACAAAAACCAGACAATATGCCAAAAGACAAAGTACTTGGGCAAGAAGCCACATGCTTGATTGGATCAAGCTTCAGCCTAGTGAAAAAAATAAATTTCTAGAAAAAATCTCAATAATTCATTCTTAAACTTGACCAATGACTACAACTTCAGCTAGATTAGAAAAATGTCAAAATTGTATACAGGAGCTGAAATTATCTTTAAATGCTTTGAGGATCAAGGAGTAGAGTTTATTTTTGGTTATCCTGGCGGTGCAGTTTTACCTATTTACGACGAATTAAAAAACCATGCTTCAATAAAACATATTCTTGTAAGGCATGAACAAGGCGCCGGTCATGCTGCAGAAGGCTACGCTAGGTCGTCTGGTAAACCTGGTATAATTCTAGTTACTTCAGGGCCCGGAGTAACTAATGTTGTTACAGCATTAACAGATGCTTATATGGACTCTGTTCCGCTTGTTTGTATTTCAGGCCAAGTGCCAACACATTTAATTGGCACAGATGCATTTCAAGAGTGTGACACTACTGGAATAACTAGACCTTGTACAAAACATAACTGGTTGGTAAAAAATATTGAGGATTTACCTAGAATTTTACATGAAGCATTTCATGTTGCAACAACTGGAAGACCTGGACCAGTACTAGTTGATATTCCAAAAGATATTCAGTTTGCAAAAACCGTATATTTTAAACCAAAAAAAGAAAAAAAATTAAATGGCAAATTTCATAATAATTTTAATCAAAAACAAATTGATCAATTTATAGATTTAATTATTAAATCAAAAAAGCCAATTTTTTATACCGGTGGTGGTGTAATTAATTCAGGACCGAAAGCAAGTGAGTCATTAAGAGAGCTTGTGAGACTAACTGGCTTTCCAATCACATCAACCCTACAAGGTTTAGGAGCTTTTCCTGGTGACGATAATCAATTTTTAGGAATGCTTGGAATGCATGGAACTTACGAAGCGAATAATGCCATGCACGATTGCGATTTGTTGATAAATATTGGTGCAAGGTTTGATGACAGGATTACTGGAAAAATTGATGAATTTTCTCCCAATTCAAAAAAAATTCATATCGATATTGACCCATCATCCATTAATAAAATTATTAAAGTAGATCTAGCAATTGTAGGGGATGTAAATGAAGTTATTAAAATAATTATTAAAACTATAAATAAAAAAAAATTAAATCTCCAAAAATCGAATAAATCACAAATCTCAAATTGGTGGGAGCAAATTCAAAAATGGAGATCTAAAGACTCTCTTGGTTTTATTAATAGTGATAAAACTATAAAGCCTCAATATGCGGTACAGAGGCTTTACCAACTGACAAAAAATCAAGATACGTTTATCACAACTGAAGTAGGTCAACATCAAATGTGGGCGGCTCAACAATATAAATTTAACAAACCTAATAGATGGATGACTTCAGGAGGCCTTGGAACAATGGGTTATGGCTTACCGGCTGCAGTCGGAGTACAAATTGCACACCCAAAAAAGTTAGTAATAGATATAGCTGGCGAAGCTTCAGTTTTGATGACAATGCAAGAAATGTCAACTGCAGTTCAGTATCATTTGCCAATCAAAGTATTTATTCTAAATAATCAATACATGGGAATGGTCAGACAATGGCAGGAATTGCTTCATGAAAAAAACTATTCAGAGAGCTACTCAGAGGCATTACCAGATTTCGTAAAGATGGCAGAAGCATTTGGGTGTAAGGGAATAAGAGTGAAAGATCCAAAGTATTTAGATGAAAGTATTAATGAAATGATTAAGTTTAATGGACCTGTAATATTTGATTGTCTTGTTGATCCAAATGAAAATTGTTTTCCGATGATACCATCAGGTAAGCCACATAATCAGATGATTCTAGGACCTTTGAGTAAAAAGGAAAATAAAATCACTGGTCGTGGAAAGTCGTTAGTTTAATGGTAAAATCAAAATCAGCGTATAGTCTTCCTACTAAAAAAGAAAAAACAGATACACATATCATTGTAGTATGGGTTGATAATGAGGCTGGAGTTTTAGCTAGAGTAGTAGGTTTATTTTCAGGAAGAGGATATAATATCGAGTCTCTTGCTGTTGCTGAAGTAGATCAAAAAAAAAATATATCTAGAATAACAATTGTAACAACTGGAACTCCTCAAGTCATTGATCAAATAAAATTACAATTAAGAAAATTGGTGCCAGTTCATAATGTAGCTGATTTCAAAAAGGAAGATAAAAACGTCATATTCAGAGAAATGGCACTTTTTAAGATTGTAACAAAAAAAAAACAAATAAAAAAATGTCTTAACGTTTGTGAAAATTTTAATCCAATAATACTAGATAAAACAAAAAAATCTGTAGTAATCCAAATTACTGCCTTGAGAAGAGAAATTGATTTAATGAGCATAAAATTGAAGCCATTGGGTCTTGTAAGCATCTCAAGAACTGGAGCGGTAGCAATGACAAGAGGGGCTGAATTTTTTAAATAAATTTAATAAGAGGAAGTAATTATGAAAATGTTTTATGAAAAAGATGCTGATATTAATCTAATAAAAAATAAAAAAATTGCTATTTTTGGTTACGGAAGTCAAGGACACGCACATGCATTAAATTTGAGAGACAGCGGGGTAAATAATGTTGTGGTTGCGTTAAGGGATGGTTCAGTTAGCAAATCAAAGGCTGAGTCTAAAGGTTTAAAAGTTATGAATTTATCAGATGCTGCAGAATGGGCAGATATTTGTATGATTTTAACACCAGACGAACTTCAGGCATCTATATATAAAAATCATATCGAACAAAGAATAAAAGTAGGAACCAGTTTGGCATTTGCACATGGTTTAAATATTCACTATGATTTAATTAAAGCTAGAAAAGATTTAGATGTTTTTATGGTAGCTCCTAAAGGACCAGGACATTTAGTTAGAAGTGAATTTGAAAAAGGTGGTGGTGTTCCTTGTTTGATGGCTATTCATCAAAATGGAACTGGTAAAGCAAGAGAATTAGCATTATCGTATGCATCTGCAATTGGTGGTGGAAGATCTGGAATTATTGAAACAACTTTTAAAGATGAATGTGAAACTGATTTATTTGGTGAGCAAAGTGTTCTTTGTGGCGGGTTAGTTGAATTAATTAAAAACGGATACGAAACGTTGGTAGAGGCGGGATATGAACCTGAAATGGCATATTTTGAATGCCTTCATGAGGTAAAATTAATTGTTGATCTTATATATGAGGGTGGAATAGCAAATATGAATTACTCGATCTCAAATACCGCAGAGTATGGTGAATATGTTTCTGGACCAAGAATTATTAATAAAGAAGACACAAAGAAAAAAATGAAAGAAGTTCTAGCCGATATTCAGTCTGGCAAGTTCACAAAACAGTGGATGGAAGAATGTAAAAATGGTCAAAAAAACTTCTTAAAAAAAAGGAAAGAGTTATCAGAGCACTCAATAGAGGTTGTTGGAGCTAAACTTAGAGCTATGATGCCGTGGATCGGCAAAAAGAAGCTAGTCGATAGCGATAAAAGTTGATTAAAAAACATTTATTTTTCTCAATAAATATTTTGCAATATCTATCGTAGATTGTATTATAGGTTTTTCAAATAACATTTATTATGAGGGAAAAAGACAAAATTTTTATATTTGATACTACTATGCGTGATGGCGAGCAGTCTCCAGGCGCATCAATGAGTCTTGAGGAAAAAATTCAAATTGCAAGAGTTTTTGAAGAACTTGGAATTGACATTATTGAAGCTGGGTTCCCAATCGCTTCTCCTGGTGATTTTGAAGCGGTAAAAGCTATTAGTAAAATTTTAAAAAATTCAATTCCTGCTGGATTATGTAGAGCTAATAAAAAAGATATTGATGCTTGTCATGAGGCTTTAAAAGCAGCACCTAGGTTTAGAATTCATACTTTTATTTCAACAAGTGCTCTTCATATGAAGCACAAATTAAATAAATCTCCTGAACAAGTTTTAGATGCAATAAAAGAGAGTGTTACTTATGCTAGAAATTTTACTGATGATGTAGAATGGTCGTGTGAAGATGGTACAAGAACTGATATGGATTATATGTGCAAAACAGTTGAGATGGCAATTAATTGTGGAGCAAAAACTATAAATATTCCTGATACTGTTGGTTATACTGTTCCATCTGAATTTACTAAAATTATTACAAATTTAAAAAATAAAGTTCCAAATATTGATAAGGCAATTTTATCAGTACATTGCCATAATGACTTAGGACTAGCTGTTGCGAATTCTTTAGCTGGTATAGAAGCTGGGGCTAGACAAGTTGAATGTACTATTAATGGAATTGGAGAAAGAGCTGGAAATGCAGCTCTTGAAGAAATAGTCATGTCAATAAAAACCAGAAATGATCTAATGCCATATAGAACTGGAATAAAAACTGAACTTTTAAGTAAAGCTTCTAAAATTGTCTCAAGCGCAACTTTTCCAGTTCAATTTAATAAAGCCATAGTTGGAAAAAATGCATTTGCGCATGAGGCAGGAATTCACCAAGATGGAATGCTAAAGAATAGAGAAACCTATGAAATTATGACACCAGAGAGTGTTGGTGTAAAAAAAACTTCTTTAGTTATGGGTAAACATTCTGGAAGACATGCGTTTAAAGATAAGTTATCTGATCTTGGTTATTTAGATGTTACCGATGATGTAATACAAGTAGCATTTGGAAAATTTAAAATTTTAGCTGATAAGAAAAAACATGTTTATGATGATGATATTGTAGCACTAGTTGATGATAGCATGATTAGAGAAAAGAATGTTATCAATTTGAAATCTTTAAAGGTTTTTGCTGGCACAGGTGAACCACAAAAAGCAGATATGACACTTGATGTTTATGGAGAGATTAAACAAACTTTAGAAACAGGAGATGGCCCGGTAGATGCTATTTTTAAATGTATCAAAGTTTTGTATCCTCACGATGTAAAACTTTTATTGTATCAAGTCCATGCAGTAACCGAGGGCACAGACGCGCAAGCCACAGTAAGTGTAAGGATAGAAGAAAAGGGTAAAACTACAGTTGGTCAAGCGGCTGACACAGATACTTTGGTTGCATCCGCAAATGCTTATTTAAATGCATTAAATAAAATGATTATTAAAAGAAATAAATCAGCTCCTATGGAGCAAGAAAATCGAAAGATGAGAGGAATATAAATGGAATTTTTTGAAAAAATTAAAAAGATATGGAGTCAAGATATGGCTATAGATCTTGGTACTGCAAATACATTAGTTTTCTTAAAAGGCAAAGGAGTTGTGCTTAACGAACCATCAGTTGTAGCTATAAGAGATCAAGGGGGAAAAAAAACGGTTTTAGCAGTTGGAGATGAAGCAAAAACAATGCTCGGAAGAACACCTGGAAACATAACAGCGATCAGACCCTTAAGAGATGGTGTCATTGCAGACTTTATAGTAACTGAGGAGATGATTAAGTATTTCATTAAAAAAGTTCACAAAGGAAAAACTTTTGCAAATCCTAGAATTTTAATTTGTGTTCCGACCGGATCAACCCCTGTAGAAAGAAAAGCTATTCAAGATAGTGCTATGGCAGCTGGTGCAAGAAGAGTTCAACTAATTGAAGAACCAATTGCTGCAGCAATTGGAGCTGGACTTCCAATTTCTGAAGCAACAGGTTCAATGGTTGTAGATATAGGAGGAGGAACAACTGAAATTGCAGTTATGTCACTAGGAGGTCTCGTATATTCAAAATCGTTAAGAGTTGCGGGTGATGCAATGGATACAGCAATTGTAAACTTTATGAGAAAAGAATATAATTTAATGATCGGAGATGCTACTGCAGAAAAAATCAAAAAAGAAATAGGAACAGCAATTCCAACAAGTTCTAACTCTTACGCTGTCAAAGGTAGAGATTTAAGATCTGGCACTCCTAAAGAAGTAAACATTACTGAAGAGGATACTGCTGAAGCATTAAATGATATAATTAGACAAATTATTGTAGCGATCAAAGATGCATTAGAAAATACTCCACCAGAGTTATCAGCTGATTTAGTTGATATGGGCATGACATTAACTGGAGGTGGAGCATTATTAAAAAATATTGATAAAAGATTTGCAAAAGAAACTGGTTTACCAGTCCATATAGCTGATGATCCATTATCTTGCGTAGCATTAGGAACGGGAAAAGCTATGGAGCACGAGTCGACATTTTCTAGTTTGTTATCTGAGTATTAATAATAATGGCCTCAGGTAGGGATGATTTTGTTATAGCTTTACGATCAGCTTTTCTAAAAAAAAGTAATAAACAAAAATTTTCACTCTTAACATTAATATTTATTTCTTTAATAATTATCGCTCTTAATAAATTTAATTTTAAAATTATAAATTTTTTAGAAAGTGGACTTAAAGATGTTATTTACCTATCATCATCTGTTATTTCATATCCAGAAAAAAAAATTAGAGTCTTTTTTATAAAAATTAATAATTATTACAATAATTATCAAAATTTTAAGTTTGATCAAAATTTGTCGAAAAGATTTGATACAATAAATTTAATTAATCAATATTTAATTTCAGAGAATAAAAGATTAAAAAATATTATTGATGAAACTAATTCTAATGATAATTATTTATTATCCAAAGTATTAATTGATAAGCAAAATCAATTTTCTAGTTCAATAATATTAAATAAAGGCTTAAGAGACAATGTTGAATTAGGCATGGCTGTTATAGATAATGGATATTTAATTGGGAGAATTGTTGAAATAAATTATTCATCATCAAAAGCAATTTTGTTAAATGATATCAATAGTAAAATTCCTGCAATTATTGAACCAATAGGCATACACGTAATTATTTCTGGCACAGGTTATGATTATGGAGTCATTCAATATTCAAAAGATAATTATGAAATTAAGGAAGATCTAAATATTTTTAGTTCCGATGGGGGAAATATTTTTAAAGCAGGTATTCCAATTGGTAAATTAAAAAAGGACATCAATAACGATGAGACTAAAGTTGAATTTTTTTCAGATTTTAGCCAACTTGAGTTTGTGAATATCTTATTGTCTAAAAATGAATTTTAATGATCAAAAATAATATCTTACCAATATTTAATTTTATTAAATTTTATATTCCAATTTTTATTTTATTTTTTTCAGTGTTAAATGAGTTTGATTTAAATTATTTTATTTCGACAAAATTTTCATTTAATTTTGTTTTTATTTTAATATTTTATTGGTATTTAAAAAAACCAAATCAATTACCTGCTGGTTTAATTTTTATCGCAGGTTTGCTTAACGACGTTTTAAATAATTCTCCAATAGGTCTAAGTAGTTTAAATTACTTATTAATATGTGTCACTACTTCATACATAAGACATATTACACTTAGACCCAATTTTCAAAAAGATTGGATAATTTTTTTAATTACCATTTTATTAATAAATTCTATAGATTATTTTATTTTATTTTTTATTTTCTCAATAAATTTAAATATTTTTAATTATATTTTTAATTTATTATTTACATTCATTTTTTTTCCTATTTTTTATGGGCTATTTGATAATTTATTAAAATTTACAGGTCGTCGAAATGATTAGAAAAGATGATAGTTTTGAAAAATTACATAATCTCAACAGGAGAATGTTTGTTGTTATTGTTGCTAAAATAGTTGTTTTTTCTGTTATAGTAAGCCGTTTATTTACACTACAAATTAAAAATAGTGAAAAATATTCAACTTTATCCGACTCTAACAGGATAAGAGAATGGAGACATCCGCCGGTACGAGGTGAATTTCATGATTATTTTGGAAAAATTATAGCAAGTAATCAAAACGTTTACCAGTTACATGTAGTAAATGATGAGGTACAGGATTTTTCAAATCTTATCATTAAATTAAAAAATTTATTAGGTCTTAGTGAAATTGAAGTTAAAAAATTTAAAGACAAACAAAGAAATATTAAGCCATGGGAGCAATTAATCATTTCAGAAAATCTATCGTGGGATCAATTTTCAAAAATAAACAGTTTTTTATATGAATTACCAGGAGTAAAGCCTGTTTTGAATACAGTGAGATATTATCCTCATAAAGAAAATCTCACCCATGTAATAGGTTATGTAAATAATCCAAGTAAAAAAGATGTTGAATTCAACCCAGAAATTAAAAAAAAATTAGTTCCTGGTTTAAAAGTTGGAAAAATAGGATTGGAAAAATCTTTTGAAAATAAACTTCTGGGAATTAGTGCAATTCAACGTTATGAGGTTAATGCATATGGAAAAATAATCAATCAGCTTACTTATCAAAAAGGTTCTCAAGGTCAGAATATAAAATTAACTTTAGATTTAGAAATTCAAAACTTATGTAGTGGTTTATTAGCCGGAAAAGCTGGATCAATTACGGTAATGGATATTTTTAGTGGGGAAATTATAGCGATGCAATCCTCACCATCCTATGATCCAAATTTATTTCTATACGGTATAAACTCTGATGATTGGCAATTATTGAAAAATAATCCACTTAAACCTTTAATTAATAAAACAATTTCTGGTTTATATGCTCCTGGTTCAACTATAAAACCGATTGTAGCTTTATCAGCTCTGGAGAATAAAATTATTGATACAAATTTTACAGTCTATTGCGATGGTAAAACAGAAATGTATAATCGTACTTATCATTGTTGGAAAAAAGAAGGTCATGGAAAAGTTGATTTAAAAACTGCTATGGCCCAATCTTGTGATGCTTATTTTTATGAAGTAGCAAGACTCCTTGGTGTTGATAAATTAAGTAGTACTGCAAAAACATTTGGTCTTGGTGAAAAAGTTTTCGATAATTTATTTGAAGACGAAAAAAAAGGTTTAATTCCTAATACTTCTTGGAAAAAAAATACTTTAGGACAAAATTGGTACGCGGGTGAAACTATTATAACCGGAATAGGTCAAGGATACATGTTAACTACACCATTACAATTATGCTTAATGACAGCACAAATAGCCAATGGAGGTTTCAAAGTTAAGCCAAAAATTATTGTAGATGATAAAAATAATTCAAAATTTAATTTAACACCTATTTCTTTAAATAATCCAAGAAATATTCAAATTATTCATGAGGCAATGTTTAGCTCAACAAATGAAATCCGAGGAACTTCTTATTCTTCCCGAATAGAGGATATTAAATATCAATTTGCTGGTAAAACAGGGACATCACAAATTAAAAAAATTACTCAAGTACAGCGAGAGCTTGATTTAAAAATATTTCAAATACCCTATGAGGAAAGAGACCATGCACTGTATATTGCTTTTGGTCCTTATGTAAAACCTCAATACGCAATGAGTATTTTAATTGAGCATGGTGGTTCCGGAAGCGTGGCAGCAGCACCAATAGCAAAAGAATTGTTTAAGGCGGTTATTGATAGGGATTTTACAAGGCAATTATCAAAAAAGGAAATTAAGTTATCAATTTAAATGTATCAGTATTCAGAACTTAACAAATCAGATACTTTTTTTCAAAAAATTAAAAATTTGGATTACCCTCTTATCATCATGATTTTGTTATTAGGATTGATAAGTTTTTTTATAATGTATTCTGTTGATGAGGGAAAAATTTTAACTCATACCAAGAGTCATTTTACGAAATTTGTAATATTTTTTTTGTTAATGATATTTTTGTCAATGTTACATATAAAATTTTGGTATAAAATTTCATCCATATCATATTTAGCAGTTTTAGTTTTATTAGTCTTGGTAAAATTTTTTGGTTTTGAAGCAGGAGGAGCTCAAAGATGGATAGATCTAAAATTTGCTAATCTGCAGCCATCAGAACTAATGAAGATATGTATAATATTGTTTCTTGCAAAATATTATCATAAATTAAAAATTAATGATGTGAATAAATTTTTTCCAGTATTAAATTCAATAATAATTATTTTTTTGCCAGTGGCTTTGGTAATGAGTCAGCCAGATATGGGAACCTCAATTTTAATTGGAATGTCAGGAATAATAGTTTTATGGTTATCTGGATTAAGAATTAAATATTTTTTTTATTCCTTTTTAGGATTTTTAATAATTTTGCCTTTTATTTTTTCCTTTTTAAAAGAATATCAGAAACTACGAATTTTAAATTTTATTAATCCAAACATGGATCCACTTGGATCTGGTTACCACGTTATTCAATCAAAAATTGCAATAGGCTCAGGAGGTTTCGATGGAAAAGGCTTTTTAAAAGGCACTCAAAGTTATTTAGAATTTTTACCTGAAAAAGAAACAGATTTCGTTTTTACATTATTTGCAGAGCAATTTGGATTTATAGGATCTGTCATTTTATTGCTAATTTATTTAGGAATTATCTATCGAATAATTAGAATAGGTTTAATCTCTAGAAATCATTTTTCAAAATTGTTTTGCTATGGTTTTTCTTTTACAATTTTTTTGAACTTAGCAGTTAATTTGCTAATGGTATTAGGCCTATTACCTGTTGTAGGTTCACCCCTACCAATCTTGTCTTATGGAGGATCCTCGATGTTAACAATGATGATAGGTTTTTCGGTTGTATTGTGCGCAAAAATTAATAGTAAAATCTCTATTCCGTAATTAATTGTGTATAATTTGTCACTCCAATAAAATTGATATTTAAATGTATATTTTATTATGAGTAGAAATTTAAAAATAGGTGTTATTGGTGCTGGAATTCAAGGAGTTTCCAACGCTTTGTTTTTACAAAAAAAAGGTTTTAATGTTACTATTTTTGACAAAGATGAACCTGGTAGTCCTGTAGCTTCTTATGGAAATGCAGGCCATTTTTCACCTTATGCCTGTTGCCCTTTAAATAGACCAGATATTCTCGCTGATGTTCCAGCGATGCTACTAAGTTCGTTTGGACCACTTGCATTAAAATGGAATTATGTTCCTAAGATGATTCCTTGGTTTGTAAAATTTATTTTAAACTCAACAAAAAAAAAAATGCTGCATACAGCAAAAAATATGCACCAGATTTTAGACCTAGCTTTACCAGCTTACGATGAATTATTTGATGAAATTGTCCTAGATGGATTAGTAGAAAATAAGGGAATTTTATATGTTTGGAATGATAAAAATTTAAAAAGTAGAGAACTTGAAATTAAAGTAAGAGAAGAATTGGGAGTTGAACAGCAGTTGGTTAATAAACAAGAAATTCATGATTTGGAGCCTCACCTCAAACCTATTTACCATGCTGGTGTTTATTTTCCTTATGCAAGACATGCTAGAAATCCAAAAAAAATACTTCTAAAGTTATTTAATTTATTTATTAAAAAAGGTGGAAGTTTTAAAAAAAATAATATTCAGGAAATTAAATTTGAAAATGAAAAACCTACTTTTAAAACTGAAGTTCAAAGTTTTTCATTTGATAAAATTGTTATAGCTTGTGGAGCTTTTTCAAAAAAACTTACCGATAAACTGAACGAGAGAATACCTCTAGATACTGAAAGAGGATACCATGTGCATTTCAAAAATTGCGATCATTTATTGAGTAGACCAGTTGTATTTTCCAATAGAGGTTTTGGTATTACGCCAATGGAACAAGGATTGAGAGTGGTTGGTACAGTAGAATTTGGTGGATTAAATAATCCATTATCAAAATCAAGAATTAAAAATTTAATTAATAATGCAAAATATATTTTAGGTGATTTGCCAGAACATGAGGATGAGTGGCTAGGCTTTAGACCGTCTCTCCCTGATTTTCTACCGGTTATAGGACCATCAAAAAATTATAAAAATGTTTATTATTGCTTTGGGCATCATCATTTGGGATGGACCCTAGGACCAATATCTGGAAAAATTATTTCAAATATGATTGCTGGAGATAATACAAATTTAAATTTAAACCCATATAGCTCACTAAGATTTAGTTAAGTGAAAAGTCCAAATAATCTTTTGGCTTATATTTATTTATTGTTAGCAGTTACCTTCTGGTCAGGAAACTTTATAGTAGGTAAATTTGCCAGTTATTATGAAATACCTCCAATAGCGTTAAACTTTTACCGATGGTTATTTGTTTGTTTGATTTTAGCACCTTTCACCACTCGAGAAATAATTATAAAAAGAAATTACATATTAAAAAATTTTAAGATTTTTTTAATATTGGGGGCTACCAGTATTACAATTTTTAATTCTATTGTTTATTATTCGCTTAATTTTACTCAAGTGATAAGCGGAGTATTGATGATATCAACCATACCTGTAATGATCATATTTATCTCATCAATTTTAAAAATTGAAAAAACAAATATTTTTCAAATATTTGGAGTTTTGTTTTCATTAACTGGAGTAATTCTTATTATTTCAAAAGCTAACTTAGAAATCTTGGTAAATCTAGATTTTAATAAGGGCGATATTTTAATGGTCGTGGCCATGTTTGCGTGGGCGATTTATTCAGTATTATTAAAAAAACAATCTTATAAAATTTCTCAGTTAGGTTTACTGGAAGTTATAATATCATTTGGACTGTTATTTTTAATACCGATTTATTTCATTGAGTATCAAATGGGATATAGAATATATTTAGGATTATCTTTTTATTTAATTTTAATTTTTGTAGTTTTGTTTTCTGGTCTTGCTTCTTTTATATTTTGGATGAGGGGAATATCTTTGATTGGTACTAATCGATCTGGAGTTTTTTTGCATCTAATGCCAATTTTAAGTGCAGTAATGGCTATGATTTTATTTAATGAAAAATTAATGCTATATCATTTTTTGGGTACATTTTTTATTTTAACTGGGATAATATTTTCAAATAAAAAGTCAAATAATGCTTAAAGTCGCAATTTTAGACGATTATCAAAATATTGCTCATCAATATGTTGATTTAGAAAAATTATCAGGAAAATATGAATTTAAAATTTTTAGTGAACCATTCCTAGATGAGGCTGATGCAATAAAACAATTAATAAACTTTGAAGCCTTGTTGATCATGCGGGAAAGAACTCCAATAACAAAAAATTTGATTAATAACCTTAATAAATTAAAATATATTATTACCAGTGGTACTAAAAACAAATCAATAGATTTAGAAGCTACAAAAAAAAGAAAAATTATAGTCTGCGGGACTGAAATTAATATTCACCCAACTTTAGAATTAACTTGGGCTTTAATTTTGGGTCTTGCAAGAAACCTTAAAGAAGAAATTGACAATATGTACCAAGGTTATTGGCAGACTACTGTTGGGATAGAGCTTAAAGGAAAAATTTTAGGCTTAATTGGATTGGGAAAAGTGGGTTCGCAAGTTGCCAAAATTGGAAAAGCTTTTGGAATGCAAGTTATGGCGTGGAGTGAAAATTTGAATTTAAATGTATGTAAAGATTTAGATGTTCTCCCTTGCAGTAAAGAAGATTTAATAAAAATATCAGATTTTATTTCAATTCATGTTCAGGGTGGTGAAAGATATAAAGATTGCATTACCCTTAAAGAATTGGATCAAATGAAAAAAACTGCTTTTATTATTAATACTTCTCGTGGATCTATTGTTAATGAGGATGATTTGATTATAGCTTTATCAACCAATGTTATTGCTGGAGCAGGCTTAGATGTGTATGAAAATGAACCATTGCCAGCAAATAATAAATTGAGATTTTTGCCAAATGCTTTGCTGACACCACATATCGGATACGTTACTGCTGAAAATTATAATATATTTTATACTCAAATGATTGAAAATTTAGAGGCCTGCATTGACGGTAAGCCAATAAGAGAAATAAAGTAAATTTATGATAAAAAAAATAAATAAAAATTTAAGCTTAGAGCAAAAATCAGTTTTATTTGAGGATGGCACAGAAGCACCTGGAACCAGCGAATTAAATCATGAAAAAAGAGAGGGTAGTTATCATTGTGTTAATTGTGGAGCTAAATTATTTGACTCGAAAACTAAATATGAAAGTGGATCTGGTTGGCCCTCATTTTACGAGTCTTTATTAGGTGTTTTTGAGGAAAAAACAGATTACTTGTTAGGCTATGCGAGAACAGAATACCATTGCAAAAATTGTGGTGGGCACCATGGTCATGTTTTTGAGGATGGACCCAAGCCAACAGGTAAAAGATATTGTAATAATGGAGTTTGTCTAATATTTAAACCTAAATAAACTATTTTAGTAGATCTAGAAGCTTGTTTTCTTTTTCTAATGCTCTAGTTTCGTCGAATCCACCAATGTGTTGGTTTTCGAAAAAAATCTGGGGGATAGTTCTTTTGCCATTTGATCTTTTAATCATTTCTTCCATTGCACCTTCAACTAATGAAATATCTATTTCTTCATAGGTGATATTATTTCTACTCAATAATTTTTTGGCTGCATCGCAATAATTGCACATTGGACCTGTATAAATTACAACTTTTTTCATAAATTATAAGTAATCATTCTTTCTGATTTTGCTAGTAATTTCTTTTCTAGAATATTCAAATTTTTTTCTATGTTTAATACTTTTTTCATGAACTCTTTTTCTCCATAACTTAAATGAAGAGGGTTTTAATGATCTTCGCATAATCTTTATTACTTCAGACTCATTCTTTCCAGTTTTTTTCTCAATTTCTTCGAAAGTGATACGATCCGCCCACGCCGCCCAAATTATCCAGTCAGGATCATTTACTTGGGGTTCAGGATTTTTTACCCTAGTAATAGGGGTGTGACCTTTTTTTTTCATTATTTATTCAAATTTAAAAAAACATTAATGCATTTTTTTTTAAGAATTGATATAATAGCTTTTGATAGTCCTTTCTAACCATCTTTAGCTCCGGTTCTAAGGACTATCTTGATTCTTAAACTAAGCGGTCTATATCTTTTTGTTTAATGATTAATAAAAAATATTTTTTTGGTGGATATAAATCCATCTTAAAAGCTGATAGCCCCGCAATAGCCCTTGGAGCGTGTTTTATTGCAATTGGAGCTCTTCTGAAAAATTTAGGTTTTAATATTCAAGAGAGTATTTTTTCTACGATGTTAACTTATGCATTGCCAGGATCGTTAGTTATGGCAGAGTCTTTATTAATAGGAGCGTCTTTATTAAATATTTTTTTAGCAGTTTTTTTTGTTAATGCACGACTTTATCCAATGGCAGTATCATTATTTCCATTAATGATGTACAAAAGTCAACCTAAATGGAAGTACTATCTTTCCTGCCATTTTATTGCTGTATCAGCTTGGCTCATAATGAAAAATAATTATGAGAATATTCCAAAAAAGTACCGAATTGATTCTTGGATTGGTATAGGTAGCGCTACATGGACTGTAGCGGTAATTGGAACCTTAATTGGGTTTCTTTTATGTGATTATTTAAATAAGGATATACTGATTGGATTAGCAATTATAAATCCCATATATTTTTTGTGCATGATGATAGAAGCGTCTAAAACTTCTCAGATTATCATGTCAATATTTTTAGGTCTTTTTTTAGGTCCTGTATTTTATTTTTTTTCTCCAGAATGGTCGATTTTGTTAGGAGGAGTGGTGGGTGGCTCAATTGCTTATTTCATAGGAGAATTAAATGTTAAATAGTATTTTTTATGCAATTTTAGTAACTTCACTTGCAACTTTTTTGCCTAGATTTTTAGGTGTTGTTAGTTCTCAAAGGATTAGGGAAGACTCAAAATTATTCAAATGGTTTAATTGTTTAGCCTATGCAACCTTAGCAGCTTTAATTACAAGAACGATAATATTTCCAGTAGGAGCACTGACTGATGCAAGTTATCTAAGTAGAATTTTTGTGGTTATATTTTCAATAATAGTTTTTTTATTTTCTAAAAAAAATTATGTATTTCCAACAATTTTTTCTGCGATTTTAATGGCAATAATAAATAATTATTTATAGTATCTAACATGCAAAAAATAGATGGTTTTGAAATTTATAGTCACGAAAAATCAAATAGAATTATTCAAATTAATATAAAAGACGAAATTTTAGAAAAATTAATTTTTCCATTTAACAAGTTTGATTTAACCGCACTAGAACTTAAACCTTTTACCAGATTTACTATTGCAAAAAGTTTAGACGATTTAACAAATAATAAACTTAGCTTAGTAATGAATTCTATTGTAAAAGATAGGGCCACCGGTTGTTTTGTTTTAGGTCCAAAAAATATCAACTCCAAAATTAATGATCAATTTTTAGTTAAACTTTCGACAGCTGTAGCGCATTTAATTGGAAATCCGAATCACGACGCAATGGCAGGAAAGTATTATGCGAGATTTCATGTTAAACATGAAGATACAAGTGACTCATATTTAAGAAAAGCTTATAAAAATATGGATCTTCACACAGACGGCACTTATGTCAATGAAATTACAGACTGGCTGTTGATGGCAAAATTAGAGGAAAAAAATGCTGAGGGGGGAGAGACTGCTATGTTGCATTTAGATGATTGGGAACATTGTGAAAGTCTTTTTAAAGATCCTGTCGGTAGGGAAAATTTTATCTGGGGTTCTCCAAAAAGTAAAAATATTGAATATAAAGTAGAACATCCAATTTTTTTTTTAGATAAACAGGGTAGACCTCAAATATCTTATATAGATCAGTTTCCTGAACCTAAGAACATGAAACAAGGAATTTTTTTGCAAAGACTTTCAGATTGTCTAGAAGAGAGTTTTAACAAGATAATAACAAAGCTACCAGTAGGATTTATAATGGTAGCTAATAATTATTTTTGGCTTCATGGTAGAAAACCTTTCAAAGAAAACAAAGAATTAAGTAGAGAACTTCTTAGAATCAGAGGTTCTTTTTTTATTAATTAATTGATTATAAAGTAATCATAATTATGAATTTAGGTTTTATAGGTACAGGTAAAATTGCTTCCTCAGTAATTAAAGGAATTTGTAATTCAAAAATATTATATAATAAAATTATAATTTCTTCACGAAATAAAAATATTGCAAGAAATTTAAAAAAAAAATTTAAAAAAATAGAAATTTCGAAAAATAATCAAGAAATCATCGACAAATGCCAATGGATATTTTTGTCAGTTACGCCAAACGTCGGAAATAAGATTTTAAAAGATTTACACTTTAAACCCAACCAAACCATCATAAGTTTTATATCTTCAATAACATTATTACAGTTGAAAGAAATCATTAAAGTAAAGGCAAAAATAGTTAGAGCAATACCATTGCCTCCAATATCTTTAAAAAAAGGACCAGTGCCTATTTGCCCAGCCAATAAAACTGTTAGATCTTTTTTTGATAAAATTGGAACAACGATTGAAGTATATAATGAAAAATCTTCAATTAATTTTTGGTCTACTTCAGGAATGATGGCTCCTTTTTATGAAATTTTAAGAGTGATGACAGATTGGTTAGTAAAAAGAGGTATTAAAAGAAAAATTGCTCAAAGATATATAACCTCTTTATTTCTAGCTTTATCAGAGGATGCTTTTATGAACTCACATAAAGATTTAAAATCTTTAGTTAAAGACTCACAAACACCAAAAGGCTTAAATGAACAGGGTGTGAGAGAATTGTCTAGAGCAGGGTTTTACAAATCCTTGGAGAAAACACTAAATAGTATTCACAAAAGATTAAGCCGATAAAAAGTGTCACAAAATATTTTAGAAATTAAAAACCTCAGTAAATTTTTTGGTGGACTTGCTGCAGTTTCAAATTGTTCATTAAATGTTAAAAAAGGATCTATAACTGGCATTATTGGTCCCAACGGCTCAGGCAAGACAACTTTATTTAATTTGATTGCAGGAAATCTTAAATCATCAAGTGGAACAGTAGTTTTTGATGCAGAAGATATTACCGATATTCCCTCATATGAATTGTTTTCAAAAGGTTTACTTAGAACTTTTCAAATTGCACATGAATTTTCGAACTTAACAGTCTTAGAAAATTTAATGGTAGTCCCAGGTAATCAGTCTGGAGAAAAATTAATGAAAGTTTTGTTCAAATCCAAACAAGTTGTAGAGGAGGAGATTTTAATAGAGAGTAAAGCTAGAGAAGTTATTGAATTTTTAAATCTTACTCATCTATCAAATGAGCTTGCAGGCAATTTATCTGGTGGTCAAAAAAAATTATTGGAACTTGGAAGAACAATGATGGTAGATGCAAAATTAGTTTTATTAGATGAAGTTGGAGCTGGTGTAAACAGAACTTTGCTTAAAGATTTAGGCATTGCAATTAAAAAGTTAAATAAAGAAAAAGGCTACACTTTTTGTATGATTGAACATGACATGGATTTTATTAGCAGTTTGTGTGATCCGGTAATTGTTATGGCAGAGGGTTCAGTTTTGTTTGAGGGTTCTGCAGATAATGTAAAACAAAATGAAAAAGTAATAGAATGTTATCTTGGACGTGGTTCAAAAATGCAGGACATAAAATAATGGCTTTTTTTGAAGGAATTGAAATGACAGGTGGTTATGGAAACGGGCCTGATATTATTAATTCCTGTTCAGTTAGTGTGAATAAAGGGGAGATCGTCTCAATTCTTGGACCAAACGGTGCTGGAAAATCTACAGTAATGAAAGCAATGTTGGGTTTATTAAGTTTAAAATCAGGAGTAATTAAAATTGATGGAAAAGATATCTCAAAACTATCTCCACAAGAAAGAGTAAGAGAAGGAATTTCGTTTGTTCCACAAAATAAAAATGTATTTTCAGGTATGACAGTTGAGGAAAATCTTGAAATGGGTGCTTTCTTGATAAAAAATGATGCAAAAAATTTAATTGAGGAAATTTTTTCATTATTTCCTGTTTTAAGAGAAAAAAAAAATCAATTAGTCGGCGAATTATCGGGTGGGCAAAGACAACAAGTAGCGTTAGGCCGTGCATTAATTATTAAACCTACTGTATTGATGTTAGATGAGCCAACAGCAGGAGTTTCACCAATTGTGATGGACGAATTATTCGATCATATTTTAAAAATAAAAAAAAATAATGTTGCTATTTTAATGGTAGAGCAAAATGCAAAACAAGCTTTAACAATTTCTGATCGAGGATATGTTTTAGTAACTGGAAAAAATCGTTATTCAGGTACTGGTCAAGAATTATTAAATGACCCAAGAGTAAGAAGTTCTTTTTTAGGCGGATAATATGGATTACATAAATGCTATAATATTGTTGTTAAATTATATAGTTATTCCAGGTTTAACCTATGGATCTCAATTAGCATTAGGTGCTATTTTTGTAACATTAATTTATGCAATTTTAAGATTTGCTAATTTTGCAACTGGAGACATGATGGCTTTTGGAACAATGGTTGCAGTATTATTTACTTCGCTTTTTCAATCATGGGGAATTTCATTAGGAGCTTTGCCAACAGCATTACTAGCTATTCCATTTGCGATTATTTCAATGATTTTCTATATGTTTTTTATTGATAAATTTGTTTTTGAATATTACAGACTTCAAAAAACCCCACCTGTGATACTTGCCATGGTTAGTATTGGTGTGATGTTTGTTACGCAGGCGATTGTAAGAATTATAATTGGTCCAGATGACGTAACATTTTTTGATGGCAAAAAATTTGTTATTAAAGCAGCAGAATTTAAACAACTGACTGGTTTTAATGAGGGTCTAGCGATTCAATTGATTCAAGTAATAACAATTATTTTGACTATCATTTTAGTTTTAATTTTATTTTGGTTTTTAAATAAAACTAAAACTGGAAAAAGTATGAAAGCTTATTCAGATAATGAAGATCTGGCTTTATTATCTGGAATCGATCCAAAAAGAATAGTCATGATTACTTGGATAATTGCAGGAATTTTAGCAACTACAGGCGGGGTTCTATATGGTTTAGATAAAAGTTTTAAACCATTTACTTATTTTGACAATATGCTTTTAATATTTGCAGCTGCAATTGTCGGTGGAATTGGAAATCCCTTTGGCGCTTTTTTAGGAGGTTATGTTATTGCTTTTTCTGAAATTTTAATAACTTACGCATATAAAAAATTCTTTATATATATTTTACCCACAAGTATGGAGCCTGAAAGTTTAATGCAGTTATTATCAACAGACTATAAATTTGCAGTATCTTTTTCAATATTAGTTATTGTTTTGCTTTATAGGCCCTCAGGAATATTTAAAGGAAGAGTATTATGAAAAAATATTCAGACGTTATTATAGCTTATTCAATAATGATGGTTTTGATTATTCTTATTGGTATTTATCAATCCTGGAATATGGCCTTATCAATATTCAATATGTGTTTAATCTCTGCGGTCATGACCATGGGAGCAAATATCCAATGGGGATATGCAGGTTTAATAAACTTTGGAATAATGGGTTATACTGCTCTTGGAGGATTGGCTGCAGTTTTAATTGCTGCAGACCCAGTCCAAGAAGCTTGGAGAGCGGGAGGGTTAGATATTTTAAAGTCTCTTGGACTTCTTGTTTTAATGATATTAATTATTCGTTTTATTATAAAAAATTTCAATAAATCTAAATTAAGAACTTATGGTATTGTAAGCATTATCGTCCTAGGAGCTATAACTATTAGAACAACCATTGAGCCAGGCATTGATGCAATTGAGTCAGTTGATCCCTCAACTAAAGGATTTTTAGGTGGTCTTGGTTTACCAATAATATTTTCATGGATAGTAGGAGCATTTTTTGCTGGTGGCTTAGCTTTTATTGTTGGTAAAGTTGCCTTAGGTTTGAGATCTGATTATTTAGCAATAGCAACTTTGCTTATTTCGGAGATAGTTGTTGCAATAATCAAACATGAAGATTGGTTAACCAGAGGCGTCAAAAACGTAATTGGTCTAAAAAGAACAGTACCATATGAAATTGATCTTCAAGCAACACAATGGTTTATAAGTTTAGTAGAAAAATTCAATTCAGGAAAATTAAATTTAATTTCAAATATAGCTGATAAACAGATTCTTCTTAATCAATTAGTAAAAGAGGGATCTTCAGTGTTTGTTAAACTTTGTTACTCAGGATTATTTTTAATTGTAGTAATTATGATTTTAATTTTAACACAAAAAGCACTTTATTCTCCGTGGGGTAGAATGATGAGAGCCATAAGAGATAATGAAGAAGCAGCTAATGCAATGGGTAAAAATATAGCAAAACAACATCTATTAATATTTGTTTTGGGATCAGCAATTGTTGGAATAGCTGGAGCGATGCTGGTTACTCAAGATGGTTTGTTTGCCCCAGCAGGCTATAGACCATTTAGATATACATTTGTTATATGGGTCATGGTAATTATTGGCGGTAGTGGAAATAATTTTGGTGCTATTCTTGGTGGATTTGCAGTGTGGTTCTTGTGGATTGAGTCTGCTCATATCGCATTATTTTTTATTGATCTTTTTACTGCTAACATGGATGACACCCATGTCTTTAAAATTCATTTAATTGAAAGTGTACCTTATTTTAGATATTTAGTAACAGGTCTTGGACTGTTATTGATCATGAGGTACAGACCTAAAGGTATACTTCCAGAAAAAATACAAGTAAAATAATATTTATAGATCAATTATTAATGAAATCTATTAAATCAAAATATATCTTGCAGATGAATATATTTTTAAATTTGTATAAAAACCCCCAACATATAGATGTTAGGGGTTTTTAAAAGTTTAATTATCTTTGTTTTTTGGTTTTAAATTTTCCGCCTTTTACTTCTTGCTCCAAGAATGATCCTACAGACTCACCAACATCTGTAAATTTAACGCCTGTTGCACCTTCGTAATCAATTTTTTTACCTTGAGCTAGTAAATCTAAACCTTTTTTAAGTTCACCAGGGTAAATTTTTGTTCCAGAACCGTTTGCAATATTCATTATATTTTTTGCAATCGATGCTCTATCAGCTGATCCACCTGCTTGCATTGCTAAAACAATTAATGCCGCTGCATCATATGACTCACCTGTGTATGGGCCAGAACTATCGATACCACCTGCTTTTGCTACTTCAGCAAATACGCCTGCGCCTTTACCAGTTGATCCAGGCATTGAGCCAAAAGATTTACTTAAATCTTTACCAAAAGTATCAACAAGCGATTGGCCAATCATTCCATCAGACAAAATAAATTTATCGAATGCACCAGAGTCTAAAGAAGCTTTAATAATTCCTTTTCCTCCTTGATCAAGGTAACCAATTACAGCTAATGCATCACCCCCAGCAGCAGCTAATGTTGCAACTTCAGATGCATAATCTGCTTTACCATCTTCATGTGCACTAACCGTCGTAACTTCAATGCCATAAGCTTTCACTGCTGCCTCATAAACTTCAGCTAAACCTTTTCCATAGTCATTGTTTGTATATGTAATCGCTACACTTTTAACTTTTCTGTCATTAGTTATATCTGCTAAAATTTGACCACCTCTAGCATCTGATGGAGCCGTTCTAAAAAATAAACCCTTATCATCTAGAGTTGTTAATCCAGGTGAAGTTGCAGAAGGTGAGATCATTACTACACCATTTGGTACAGCAACATTTGTTGCAATTGCACCTGTAACACCTGAACAGTCTGCCCCCATAATTGCAGCAACACCTTGTGAAATAACGCCTTCAGCTGCTGAACTTGCTGCTGCTGCATCAACACAAGTCGAGTCTGCTCTTACTACTGTAATAGTTTCTCCACCTAACAAGGAACCTGACTCTGAGGCTTCTTTAAAAGCAAGCTCAGCAGATGCGGCCATTGCCGGTGTAAGGGACTCAATTGGACCAGTAAATCCTAAAATAATTCCCATTTTAACTTCTGCGAGTGTATTCGATGTAAAAGTCGATACGAATATAAATGCAGCAATAAATAGTTTTTTCATTATCTTCCTCTTCTATTGTTAACAATTTATAAAAAGTTAATTTAATTATGAATATTTTGATTATTCAACGAGAAAATAGCCTGATTTTGTTCAATTTATAATCTAAATAAGACAATATAGACTCATTATCCCATTATAAATGGATCAGACATCGGCTTTTCAGATGTATTAAACCAGGTAGTTTTTATTCTTGTAAATTCTTTAATCGACTCAATGCCAGCTTCTTTGCCATAGCCACTATCTTTAATACCCCCGAAAGGTGCAGATGGAGAAATTAATCTATAGGTATTAACAAAAACAATCCCTGCTCTTACTGCTTTTGAAACTCTCATAGCTCGTCCAAGATTTGATGTATAAACCCCCGAGGATAAACCATACTGGTTATCATTCATTTGTCTAATAGCCTCTTCCTCGGTTTCAAATTTCATGACAGATAGTACTGGTCCAAATAATTCATTTTCAGCTGTAGGTAAATTATGGTTTTTGCATTCAATTATTGTTGCTGGAAAATAAATTCCTTTATTTGAAATATTGGATCTTTCGCCCCCACATCTAATTTTTCCGCCTCGTTCAACGGTTTCTTTTATATTTTTTTCAATAATTTCCAATTGTTTAAAACTATTTAAAGGGCCCATTTGAGTTTCTGGGTCCATAGGTGAGCCTAATTTTATTTTTTTTGCTTTTTCTACTAATTTATTTAAAAATTCATCATAAATTTTCGATTGTATATATAATCTTGATCCAGCAATACAACTTTGTCCACTTGCTCCAAAAATACCAGCAGTTATTCCATTTAAAGCATTTTCTTGATCTGCATCATTAAAAAGAACTACGGGACTTTTACCACCTAATTCTAAACTTACTTGTGCTAGATTTTCAGCAGAATTTCTAATTATATGTCTTGCCGCTTCAGGACCACCTGTAAAAGCAATTTTTTCAACTAAATTATGTGATGTTAAAGCTTTGCCACAAGGATCACCGAAACCTGTAATTATATTTATTACTCCTTTAGGTAAACCTGCTCTTTCAACTAATTTGCCAAATTCTAATAACGTTACTGGAGCAAGTTCAGATGCTTTTATTACTAGAGTATTTCCCATAGCAAGTGCTGGAGCTAATTTTACTGCAGTTAAAAGCATTTGAGAGTTCCAAGGAATTATTGCAGCTATGACACCGATTGGAATTCTAGTTGTAGTCACCTGCATATCGGGTTTGTCAATTGGAATAACCGTGCCTTCAACTTTATCGGCTAGACCTGCAAAATAGTCATAATATTCTGCTATATATATTGCTTGAGATTTTGTTTCTCTAAAAAGTTTCCCTGTATCCACTGTTTCTATTTTTCCTAAATGTTCAGCATTAGATCTAAGTTGTTCGGCAATATTTCTTAAAAAATTTGCCCTTTCTTTTGGGTGAAGTTTTGACCAAGATAAGTCAAAAGCCTTCTGAGCAGATTTGACAGCTTTATCAACATCTTTTTCATTTGCTTCAGGAACAGTGGCCCAAACTTCGTTTGTTTCAGGATTTAAGGATTGTATTTTTTTCCCAGAAAGTGAGTCAACCCATTCACCATTAATATACATTTTGAAATCTTGTATTTTAGTCATTAATAAAATTTTTAATGTTTATATTTACCTCATCCGCACACTCTATACTACACAGATGTTTACCTTTGTGTATTTCTACAAAGTTTGAATTTATCATATCTATTGATAAAGCTTTAGACATTGCAACTGTTGATCCTGGATCGTTAGATCCGGTCATTATTAGAGTTCTAGTTTTTATTTTTTTAATTAATTTAATATCATCTTTATGATTAGCAAATAGATGATAAGATTTTAAAAAATTTAAATGATCTTTAGAATTTTTATTTAAAGCTTTCATAAATTGATTATAAATTTTTGGATTTAGCTTTAAATAATCATCACTAAACCATCTTTTTAATGCTTTTTTGGAGATAGGTTTATTAAGTTTGGCTTGATTGTATCTATTTAACACTTTAATTCTTTCAGATGATGACCTTTTATATACAGTGCCAATCAAAGTTAAAGTATGTAAATTATTTTGAAATTTAGATGCAAAATTTAAAGCAATCAAAGCTCCCAAAGAAAAACCAATAAGATTAATTTTATCTATTTTTAAAAAATTCAATATTGAAATTAATTGGTTAGAAAAATCATTTAACGTTACAGTTTTATTAGCAAAAATAGTTTTACCGTGACCTAACAAGTCATAAGTAAGAGTTGAATATTTATCAAAATAATTGATTTGTGGCTCCCACATGTGATGATCAAGTCCGACGCCATGAATAAAAACTATTGGTGTAGTTTTGTTATTATTAAATTTATAATAATTTTGATTGAGGTCAAAACCTTCAGGCATTATTTTATTTAGAGCCTAGCTCCATTTCTTTCATATCCTGGTAACGATCACCTGTTCTAGCATGAGCTCTTCCTGATGTAGCTCCTCCAATCGCTACAACAATTTCATTATTAAATGGTGCGTCATGAATAGTAAATTCGTGAGTAAGATAAAAAGGTCTTAATCCAGAGTCTATTTTGTGCATCATTGGAATTGAAATTTTTGAACCAGCTGGTCCTCGTATGTTAGTAAAACTTAAATAAGAAGTTCCTCCTACTGCATCTCTAAATTTATTTCCAAATCTTAGCGTGTGAATAAATGCTGATGCGTGCTCTATTTCTCCATCTAAACCTACAACTCCAGCTTTGCCATAAGCCAATATTTTTTCAGCAGAACCAATTTCTTTAATCAGTTCAGGAACAAGCAGATCAGCTAATTTCGGCGCAAGCTCTAAGATAATTGGCTTTAAATCCTCAACAAAACCTTGTCCACTCCATGGATTTTTAAAAACGGCAGCAACAGATACTAACAATACAGGTTCTTTAGCCTCTTTGCCGCCTTCAATAAAAGTTTTATCAATAAATTTTGTATATTTCCTAAGCTCAAGCCTCATTAACTAGCTTTTTCTAAAATATCTTTTTCAAAATTAATTTTGGGCATTACTTCGTCATTAAAAAGTTTTATACTTCTCATACAAGCTTTATGATCAATTCCAGGAAAGTTAGACCATACTTGAAGATTTTGAAGATTTAATTCTGACTTTAATTCATTAATTTTATTGACTACATACTCAGGAGTACCAAACAATAAATTTCTTTTATGAAGAAAATCATAGTCTAACAAATCTAATTTATTTTTTGTTTCTGGCAACTCTTCATCTGGATCCATATGATTGCCCAATCCTCTCCAGTGACAAACCCATTTCATATAATTAATAATATGTTCTCCTGCAAGTTTTTCTGCTTCTTTCATGGTCTCAGCAACAAACATGTCTCTTACTAAAGAGATACCTTCACCTAATGGAACATCTCTATTCTCAGCTTTTGATTTAGCCTCTTGATAAATTTCAAATCTTTTTCTTAATGCTTTTACTGTGGGTATCCACATTATAGTATTCACACCATTTTGTGCGGCCCATTCAATTGATCTAGCACCATCAACTACTTGCCAAATTGGTGGATGTGGAGTTTGTTTAGGTTTTGGCAAAACACTAATTTTCTTTACTTCGTTTGTCTTGGTGTCTAAAAATTCTTCACTTGGTGGACTCATATCATGTTGCCAAATAAAATTTGGAGATGGATAGGTGTAAAATTCTCCATGATGACTAAAAAATTTTTCAGTCCAAGCTTTTTTCATAATAGTTAGAGTTTCTTCAAATAATCTAAAATTCTTTGCTTGATCTTTAAGATCTGCTTCTTTATTCATATTAATTGCTTCTCTTCCATAAACACCTCGGCCAATTCCTACCTCAACTCGTCCATTTGATAAATGATCTAGCAATGCAATATCTTCAGCGAGACGAATTGGATTATGAAATGTGATTACATTGCATGCTTGGCCAATTCTAATTTGTTTTGTTCGTGCGGCTGCATCAACACCCATCATCAATGGATTAGTACAAGCTTCCATTCCTTCATGGTTAAAGTGATGTTCTGTATACCAAATTGAATCCCAATTGTTTTGGTCGCAATAGGTGGTAATCTCTCTTGTTTCAGTTAATAATTGTTCGTATGGTTTATGTTTCCAATTAGTAGTGTTGCAGAAATATCCAAATTTCATCATGCCTCCTTTAAATTGTTATTTAAAAAAGACGACCGATCCCACTTTCGACACGGTATTAACCTTTACTCTCGACGAGTTATGTATCGCTTTTTAAGGTAGTAATTACTAACACAAATTAGATTTATGAGAAATAGAAAATTTTACTTACTAATCTAAATTGGCTAAGGATTTAGCCAATAATATCAAAGTAAATTCAATAATTTTAGAACACTCACTACAAATAAACTATATTCTTAGAATCAGGTGTAAATTATATTAATAAAGTATTTATGACAACAATATCTATTGAATTTAAAATTGTCTAAGAATTTCTAAAAAGTATTAAAATTTATTTGAGCCTTGAAATTTTTATCTTTGAGAATTTCTAATAAAGTCTCGAGCCCTTCACTAACATCATTTTTCATATTTGATGGTGCATTTACAATAAAGAAACCAGTTCCTTGCATACGTAAAAATGAATTTTTTAATTGAATGTTGATATGAGTTAAATTTTGAACATCTGCATTTATAAATTTTTTAATAAAAAGGTAAGTTTTTTCAGACTCTAAAACAGGATACCAAATTAAAAAACAACTACTGGGAAATTGATTTGTATTATGTTTGACCAATTTAATAATTTTTTCGTATTCATTTTTAACTTCATAGGATGGATCAATTAAAATTAATTTGTTACCTTTATAAAAATTGATTATTTGATTTAAAAAAGAATAGGCATCTTTTTTTTCAATTTTAATATTTTTATTTTTTTCAAAATTTTTTTTTAAAATTGTAAATTCATTATTATGAAGTTCTGATAAATAAATTTTATCTTTTTTATCTAAAACCATCAAAGATAAAAGGCAAGAACCTGGGTAAAAAGATATTGTTTTATTATTAAAATTTCCTATTTTAACCAGATCTAAATAATCCTTTATAAAAGGGTCTTTAATATTAGATGATAAAACTTTTGTAATACCATTTAAATACTCTTTATTTTTTTTCATAAAAGGATCATTTAAAAAATACTTTCCAGCACCTGCAAAGGCATCAATAAAAGAGAATGGTTTTTTGTTTTTTAATTTTTTTAACAAATAAACAAGTAAGAAATGCTTAAAAACATCTGCAAAATTTCCAGCATGAAATCCGTGTCTGTAACTGAGCATTTAGAGAATTTTTTTAAAATTTTTTAATTTCTTTACCAATTTAGTGTTTATTTTTTGATTAAAAGACATCATTTAGTAAAATTTAAAATTATTTCTTAGTTTGGACTTGTAAAACTCTAAATTTTTAATGTTAGAGATGGTCTTATTTAATTTTTCATGTAATTTAATCATATAGCTAAATTAGATAGCTATTTTTTTATGGATTTAAAGAAAATTAATAAAAAGATAGAAAGTTTTGTCAAAGTTAGGAATTGGGATCAATTTCATTCTCCTAAAAATTTATCTATGGCTCTTTCAGTTGAAGCCTCAGAGCTAGTAGAAATTTTTCAATGGTTAAAAGATAGTGATATTAAAAGATTAGATAAGGAAAAAGTGGCAGATGAAATTGCAGATATATTTTTTTATTTGGTTAGAATTTCAAAAAAAATGAATATTGATATTGAAAAAAGTTTTTTCAAAAAAATGATCAAAAATGCAAAAAAATATCCTGTAAAATTATCTAAAAGAAGATCAAATATGCGTTACTAATTTAAATCAAAGTTCAGTATTAAGATTTTTGCTAACAATACTTTTATTAATTTGTATTTCTTTTATTGAAATAATTAATGCTCCAGTAAAGATAATTCCAGTCCCAATCCATGTATAAATATCGGGTATTTCTTTAAAGATGAAATAACCGAATATTGAGGCAAACACCAAAACTAAAAAAAAATATGGCTGTACTAAAGAAACATCTACTAATTTGTAGGCTTGATAAGATGTTAAATGAAATATGGTCCCTGATAAGCCTGCCAAAAATAGATAAATAAGACTTTCAAGCGAGGGTGGTTGCCAATTAAATATTGCAAAAACAAAACTAATTAAAAACATAAAAATATATTGATAAGATAAAATTGTTAATGCAGAATCATCTTTTGATAATTTTTTTGTAATAATAATTACTATCCCCCAAAGAAAAGAAGAAATTAAAATCATATAAACGCCCAATGAAACTTCAATTATGCCAGGTCTTATTATAATAAGCATACCTATAAAACCTAGGATTAATGAAATTATTCTATGAATATAAATTTTTTCTTTTAAAAAAATTATCGCTAAAATTGTTGTAATAAAAGGTACAACAAAAGTTAGTGAGTTTGCTTTTTCAATTGACACAAAATTAATTGCATAAAAAAATAATAACATTGAAGGGTAAATGATTATAACTCTTAAAATATGAATTTTTAAATTCGGTGTTTTTAAAACCTTAAGCTTAGTTTTAATAAAAAAAGGAAAAAGTAATAAAATTCCAAAAAAAAATCTAAAAAAAGCAGCAGTAAAAACATTGGTATCTTGTTGAGCAAGTTTTATTAAAGCTGATAAAGCTGCACTAAAAAAAACTGATAAAATAATGAATGGAATATAAATGTTTTTATTGGTCATCACTAAAAATTTAATATTTAGAATTTTAAAAAGTTTTTAAAATTTCAATAGTTAAAAGCAATTAATATTTGAGATCAATTTCTTGATTTTTAATTTTTTCTCTATAAAAAATATAAAGTCCAGAGGAAATAATTACAAAAGATCCAAAAATTGTTTGTCTTGAAGGTATTTCATTAAAAAGAATATATCCTGCTATTGATCCGTATATGATCAAAGAATATTCAAATAAAGAGATAGTCGGTGGTGATCCAATATTATAAGCTTTAAAGAGAAGAGTAAATGCAATTGCTCCACAGCAGCCCATTAAGAAAATTACTGGCCAAGCTGATTTTGGATTAGAAAACCATTCTCTCAAAATAAATTGCTCTGAAGGATTAGATGAATTGTCAAACCTTCCATCACCAATAAAAACAAAGAAAATTAGACTTACAATTATAGCTCCAATATAAAGGTGTGATAACTGAGTATAAACATTATCTTTTTCATTAGTTATTTTTACAATAATCATTGATCCAGCATAACAAAATCCACAAGCAACTGGTCCTAAGTTTATAATTTTAAAATCATTAAAATCTGGATTTAAGACAATATAGACCCCTATAAAACCGACAACTATGGCACCTATACGTCTAATCCCGATTTTTTCTTTTAGAAAAATTTTCGAAAAAATAGAGATAAAAAAGGGGCTTGAGAAAAATAAAGCATAGGCCATTGATAATGACATGAATATTAGCGACGTATAAAAAAAACTAAAACCAAGAATAAAAAGTAATACCCTTAAAGTAGTTAAAAAAGGATAATGCGTTTTTAAATTAAGTTTTATTTTTTTATATTTCATAAATATTAAAAGAAACACAAAAGCAATAATAGATCTTCCAAAGTAAAGTTCGTATAAAGCCGTGTCATTAAATATCCATTTTATAGAAGCATCCTGAATAGTAAAAATAGCCATTCCAATAAGCACATACAAAATTCCTTTAAGATTATTTTTTTCTGATTTCATTTATGCTACTAATTTTATTGATTTATCTTCAATTATTTTTAGCTTTTAGAAAAATATTCACGTTTAATTTTTGTAATCAGGTTCCTCTTTGTCTAAAATTAGTCTTATTTGATCTAAAAACATTCTTGCTAAATTAATCGGAAAATTATTAAGCTCTTCAGCAGTTTTTTCTGCAATCGCATCATTTACTATATTTAACTCTTTATTGGTTGATAAAGCAGTTAAATAAGTTTCGGCAGCTTTTTCAAAGTAATATAAATAATTAAAACCATCAGCTATTGTCTCGCCGGTGGTTAATAGTCCATGATTACATAGTAACATGTGTTGTTTATTACCTAGTGCTTTTGCCATTTTTAATGACTCTTCTTCAAAGCCCAATCCTCCAAATTCTTTGAAAACTGAAAACCTATTATAAAACATCATCGTATTTTGATCTATTGGTGGCAAGGTTGGATTTTTAAGAGTTGACAATGCAGTTGCATATTTTGAATGTACGTGAAAAATGCATTTTGCATGAGGTACTTTTTCATGAATAGTTCCATGGATAAAAATTGCAGTTGGATCTACAATTTCAGGATTTTTTTTTAATTTTTCTTTATTATTTTTCGTAACCAATATTAAATCACTAGCTTTCATACGGCTAAAATGTACTCCAGCTTTATTTATATAAAAATCAGTGGATCCTGGAACGCAAGCGCTAAAGTGATTTGCTACAGCTTCGTGCATATTTAATCTAGCCGTCCATCTAAAAGTTGCTGCTAAATCTTTTTGTAATTCTGTTATTTCCATTTTTATAAGCATATCTATAATAGAATTATAAATTTTGGACAATAAAGTTATTACATAGTAGAAGTTATTGGGCTAAAACACACATTAACAATTTATCTTGTTAAATTTTACTTTTCTTTTTTGAGTCTTTAAATAATATTAAACTAACTCCAAAGATAATAATTGATCCGCCAAGATATACTTTGGGAGATGGTTGTTCGCCAAGTAAAACTATAGCAGTTATAAATCCTACAACAGGAAGCAAAAGGAATACAGGCATTACTTTGTTAACTTCATATTTTCCTAAAACATAGTACCAAGCGACATACGAAATTGGATGCATAATAAATCCTAAAAAAGCCAAAGTTAATAAGCTAGCTAGATCTGCCGCAAAAAAATATTTTATTGGATTACCGTCAAATATTGCTGATGTAATAAGTAACATTGGTCCTGAAAATACGCAAAGCCAAGTCATTAAAGCAATAGGACTGATTTTATTACTTATTGGTTTCGCCATTACTTGAGCAAGAGACCAAGTGAAAGCACCTGCTGAAAGTAAAAAAATTGCAAGATATTTACCATAAAGATTTGGAGCCCCTGATAAAATTATTACACCAATTAAACTAATTGCTACTGCAATTATATTTTTAAAACTCGGCACTTCTTTTAATAAAAAAAATGCAATTATTATTCCAAAAGGAGTTTCTAACTGGACAAGAAGAACAGCAGAAGACGCATCAACCATATTTAATCCAGAATAAGACATGCCATATTGTAAAGTGCTACCAATAAACGAAATTTTAAAAATATCTAACAACAATCCTTTCGGAACTGGAAACCACCATACCAGCATTAATGCTGGTATAGTAAATCTAATACCAGTGAGCAAAAATGGTGGAAAATATTCCATTGCCGGTTTTGCAATAGCATAACCAAAACCAAGCATAGTAGGGACCAGCAAGGCAATTAATATATCTTTTATTTTCATTGTAAATTTTGCTTTAAGATTGAGCTAGATATGTATTTTATGATAATCAAATTGTATAGTTTTAAAATAAGTGACTAATAAAAATAATTTTAATTTGAAATTGTTAATTATTAAGAAAAATTCATACCAAAATAAGAACTTGATTATTTTTTAAACAAATGTTTTAAAGTGTTGATGGCTAAGGAAAATTTTGTAAGATTTGAAAATGTAGACAAAAGCTATGATGGCAAGGTCTTAGTCGTTAAGGGTTTAAATTTAAATATTAAAGAAGGCGAATTTGTTACAATGTTGGGGCCATCTGGTTCAGGGAAGACTACATGTTTAATGATGCTTGCTGGATTTGAAACTCCAACTAATGGAGAAATTTATATAGATAATCAAGCGATATCAAATGTTCCACCACACAAAAGAGGTATTGGAATGGTTTTTCAAAATTATGCTTTATTTCCTCATATGACTGTTTATGAAAATTTAGCGTTTCCATTAAGAGTAAGAAAAATTCCAAAGGACGATATTGATAAAAAAATTGATAAAGCATTATCCATGGTATCTCTTCAAGGATACCAAGCAAGAATGCCGATGCAATTATCTGGAGGACAACAACAAAGAGTAGCGGTTGCGAGATCTTTAGTATTTGATCCTAAGTTGGTTTTAATGGATGAACCTCTAGGAGCATTAGATAAAAATTTGCGAGAAAACATGCAATATGAAATTAAACATATACATGAAAATATTGGTGTGACGGTTGTATATGTTACACATGATCAAACTGAAGCGTTAACAATGTCCAACAGAATTGCAGTTTTTAATGATGGAAAAATTCAACAACTTTCAACTCCCAATGAATTGTATGAAGAGCCAATGAACTCTTTCGTTGCCAAATTCATTGGAGAGAATAATACTTTTAAAGGTGAAGTCACTGAATTAGCAGACGGCAAATGTAAAGTGAAATTAAGTTCAGGAGAGGAAATATTATCTAATCCAATTTTTGTAAAATCAAAAGGACAAAAGACTACTATTTCTCTAAGACCCGAAAGAGCAATCATTGATTCAAGAACACCAATGGATAATAATTATAAAGGAATCATCGAAGAAATTATTTATCATGGAGACCATACTCGATTGAGAGTAAATTTATTAAGAAACAAAGAGTTTATTTTAAAGGTTCCAAATATTTCAAGTGATATGAAAATAAAGATAGGTAAAGAAATAAACGTAGGTTGGAATTCAGTGGATTGTAGAGCCCTAGACCCTAAATAAACAATAATTTCCTGAATAATTAAATAATTTAAATCATAATTTGCATATTGACTCTCACATAATTTGAAGTTGTAATAAGACTTTATATAAAAAACATTTAATCGGAGGATAAATGAAAAAAATAAGTAAATTACTACTTGCTCTTTCTTTTGTTCTTTCAATAACTTCATCAGCATTTGCAGTAACTGTAGTGTCTTTCGGTGGAGCTTATACAGAAAGTCAAAAATTAGGGTATGGTGATCCTGCAGCAAAAAAGCTTGGTATACCAATTGATTGGGTAGACTACACTGGTGGATTATCAGAAATTAAAGCTCAAATAGAAGCTAAAAAAATAACATGGGATATCATTGATGTTTACGCAATGGATACTATTATTGGATGTGACGAGGGAATTTTCCACGAATTTGATTTTGATAAGGATTTTTACCCAGCTCCAGATGGAACCCCTGCAAGTAAAGACTTCTTCACTGATATGCCCTCTAAATGCGCAGTTGGAAACATCTTATACTCTTGGATCTATGCCTATAATACAAAAAACGTAAAAGGCACTCCTAAAACTATCGAGGATTTTTTTAATACAAAAAAATTCCCAGGAAAAAGAGGTATCTATAAAGATGCTTTAGGCAATTTAGAAATTGCTTTAGCTGGTGATGGAATTAAGCCAGGAAAAGGTGGAAAAGCGATTTATGATGCACTTAAAACTCCAGAAGGAGTAGAAAGAGCTTTAAATAAATTCAAAACACTATGCACAGACCCTAATGGTGGATGCGTATTCTGGAGTGCTGGAGCGCAAGCGCCAGAAATTCTTGTAAGTGGTGAAGTGGTTATGTCAACTGGCTGGAATGGAAGATTTTTCAAGGCAGCAAAAGTTGAAGCAGCCCCAATCGTCCAAGTTTGGGATGGACAAATTCTTGACTATGAATATTTCGCATTAGTTAAAGGTGGTCCAAACTATGAAAACGGTCAAGCTATGGCAGCTTTAAAAGAAATGACAAGTCCTGAAGGTTTAGCTGGAAGCGCAAAATATATTGCTTATGCTCCGTGGAGAAAATCTTCAATAGAAATAATGACAAAAGGAGAGCCTTGGTTTAACGATGGTAAAACTAATATGGTACCAGAAATGCCAACAGCTCCTGCTAACACTAAATCATATATTCTAAATGACCCTGTTTTTTGGGCAGATAACAATACTGAACTGCAAGAAAAATGGGAAGCTATGAAAGCTGGTCTATAATTTAGTTTTATAGATAATAATTTTATTATATAATTAGGGCGGTTATTTATAACCGCCCTTTTTTTTTATGAGTACAAAAATAATTTTATCCTCTGACGGATTACCTTTAGAAAAAAGTCTTAAAAAAGCTGAAAGAAAAAATAAAATTAGAGCATTATTATTAGTTGCTCCATTATTTTTCTTTATTTTAATTATATTTGTTTTTCCGTTAGTAGATATGTTGTTTAAAAGTGTTGATAATCGAATGATCACAGAAATGCTTCCCAACACTTTTACCGCATTAGAAAAATGGGATGGCAAAGAATTACCTGGCGAAGACGTTTATGAAGCTTTTTATAATGATTTTTATCCACTTGCAAAAGATAAAAAATCTGGAAAGTTATTTCAAAGATTAAATTACGAAAAATCTGGATTTAGTAGTGGTCTTAAAAAAACTAATAAATTGATTTTAAATTTTGAAAAAGAAAATTATAAAGAACAGTTTATTAATGCTCATGAAATCTGGAATAACCAAGATTATTGGTTAGCAATAAAAAACTCTTCATCAAAATGGTCCTACAGTAAATATTTAAAAGGTATTGATTTAGAACTAGATAAACAAAAAAAAATTGTTCAAGTTGAAGAGGAGAAAAGTATTCATGTTCTACTATGGCTTAGAACTTTGAAAGTGGCATTTTGGGTTACTGTTTGTTGTTTTTTTCTTTCTTATCCGATCGCGTACTTACTAGCGACCTTACCAATGAAATATAGCAATATATTAATGATATGTGTCTTGTTACCCTTTTGGACATCATTACTTGTAAGAACATCAAGTTGGATGATCATGCTTCAGCAAGAAGGTCCTATAAATAATACACTAGTATGGCTTGGCTTATTTACAAACGAAAATAAACCTGAGTTAATGCATAATATGGTAGGTACATTTGTAACTATGTCACAAATTTTATTGCCATTTATGGTTCTACCTCTTTATAGTGTTATGAAAAATATTCCATCAAGCTTGATGAAAGCTGGTAAATCTTTAGGCGGAACTCCTTTTATGTCTTTTATGAAAATTTATTTTCCCCTAACAATTCCTGGAATTGGAGCTGGATGCTTGTTGGTATTTATTTTAGCAATTGGATATTATATTACTCCTGCTCTTGTAGGGGGTGCCAGTGGAACATTAATTAGTAATGTAATTGCTTATCACATGAAATATTCACTAGATTGGGCTTTTGCTTCAGCTCTTGGAACTATGTTGTTAGTTGGAGTTTTAACAATATATTGGATTTACCATAAATTAGTAGGAATTGATAATATTAGACTAGGATAACTTATGGCGTTACCAAATTATACACCATTACATTATAGAATATGGCATTATTCATATTTGGTGATTTGTGGTTTAGTATTTTTATTTTTAATTGCACCTTTGTTTGTGATTATTCCTCTCTCATTTAATGCTGAACCATTCCTTCACTTTTCAGAAAAAATGCTAAGATTGGACCCAGAGGCTTTTTCTTTAAGATGGTATAAAGAAATGATATTTGGCACTAAAAATCCCTGGGGGTTAGCAACTAAAAATAGTTTCATTATTGCTATCTTTGCAACCATTGGTTCTACAATTCTAGGAACAGTAGCAGCAGTAGGTTTAAGTAGCAGGTATATGCCATACAAAGCTGCATTTATGGCATTACTAATTTCACCAATGATTGTTCCGTTAATTATTTCTGGAACTGCAATTTTTTTCTTTATGGCGAAAGTTGGTTTAGCAGCAACACATACTGGAATTGTATTGTCCCATATTATTTTAGGCACACCATTTGTAGTAATCACGGTAACTGCAACTTTATCGGGATTTGATCATAGCGTTACAAAAGCTGCTGCAAGTCTTGGAAGCAATCCTATAAATACATTTATGAAAATCACTTTACCTTTAATTATGCCAGGAGTGATATCTGGAGCTTTGTTCGCCTTTGTAACATCGTTTGATGAGGTTGTGGTTGTGTTGTTTTTGGCGGGTCTTGAAAATACCACTATACCAATTCAAATGTGGGTAGGTTTAAGAGAACAAATAAGCCCAGTTATTTTATCTGTAGCAACGTGTTTAATTATTTTGTCAACTTTGATTCTTTTGACAGCAGAATTGTTAAGAAGAAGATCTGAAAGATTAAGAGGCATAAATAGAAATTAAAGAAACATAACATAGAACAAAATATATTTATATTATTAAAATTCATAGTTGGTTTGATATATTTTAAAAAATTTTGATAAATAGTAAAAAAATTAAAGTACATATAAAAAATAATCATGCTAGGCCTGGGACATTTCCAACAGACTTAGAGGGTGAAAAGAATTATACAATTACCAATAAACACATTGAAAAATTTATAAATAATCAAAAAGATATTTTTAAAAAAGTAGAATTTTTTATTGATTGGGATGAAGATAATTTTATTTCTTCAATGTCAAATACTAATATCTTGCTTACTTATGATTTCCCAAAAAAAAATATTATAAAAATTGCCCCAAATTTAAAATGGATCCATTGTACAGCAGTAGGTGTTGAGCACTTATCCCCATTTGATTGGTCACCCAAAGAATTAATAATAACTAATAATAGTGGTATCCAATCTAAAAAGGCAGGAGAATATGGGTTAATGAGCGTTTTGATGCTTCAAAATTATCTACCAAAAATTATTACCAATCAAAAAAATAAAAAATTTGTTTCTTTATTTAGCAACCCAATTGCAGGAAAAAATATTGTAGTTTTAGGTACAGGTTCACTTGGATCCTCGATGGCTAAACTAGTAGCGCCTTTGGGAGCAAATATTATTGGAGTAAATAAAAGAGGAAAAAAAGTTAAAGGATTTTCTAAAATTATTACAATTGATAAAATTGATAGTGTATTATCAGAAGCTGATATTTTGTATCTTGCACTTCCTGAAACAAATCAAACTAAAAATTTGATTAATCGTAAAAGATTAAATTTACTTAAACCCACTTGCGGAATAGTAAATATTGGTCGTCAATCAGCTTTAGATTATGAATGTTTGTGTGAAATGCTGAAGGAAGAAAGATTAGCCGGAGCAATACTTGATGTATTTTCGTCAGAACCGTTACAAAAAAAATCAAAATTTTGGAATATTCCTAATCTTATTATTACACCCCATGTATCATCTGATGATAAAGGCAATTACATAAATATGACATTGAGTTTATTTTTTAAGAATTTAAGATTATTTATTAAAGGTCAAAAGCTTTTTAATCAAATAAATAAAAAGTTAGGTTATTAATTTAACATTTTAAATGTTTTAATAAAATCTGGCCTCAATACATATTCTGAATAGATTTCATATTTAATTTTATGTAATATATCTAAACCGTACAAAACTCTTCCTACGGGAGTATATTCACCAGAAAATAATGGCTCATCTTGAAGAAGTATAAAAAACTGACTATCTTCAGTGTCATTTTCAAATGCTTTCGCTAATCCAACGCTTCCTTTTTTGTAATCAAATTCTGGATTTAATTCAGATTTAATTGTTCCTAATCCTGATTTACCTGTTCCTATTTTTCCATAATTAATAAGTTCTTTTTTACCAAACTCAACATCACCCGCTTGGATTAATTTATCTTTGATTACTCTATGAAAGGCGACATTATCATAAGCTCCTGATTGAATTAGCAGCTTAAATCTATTTACAGCATTTGGGGAAATTTCCGGATAAAGTTCAATTATTACATTTCCACAAGGGGCGTTTAAAATTGCAATATTGTCGGGTTTATCAAATTTAATATTCTGAGGATCAAAATCTTTTATAAACAAACATTTATTTTTAATCACGATAAAAAAACTTATTGTAAAAATTCCGAGTAAAATTAGAAAGACTAATATTATTTTTTCAAATATTGTTGCTTTAATTTTTGTAATCATTTTAAAATTGAAAATTATTGTCTATTTTTTCTATATTTCTTTTAATAAATCTTATTTTTTTATTTAAAATAATATCTTCTTTGAATTCAAATTTACCAATCATTAAGTGTGAAAATACTTCTGCCATATCCTCAGATGGGGTTGATTTAGAATATTCAGTTAAAAAACCTTGAGTATTAGAATAAGTATCGAGTCCTAATTTATCAGTGCATGTAGAACAATCTGCATATTTAAAATTTTTTATATTATAACTTCGCCATTCATCTTGATTAAAGAGCAGTTTGTTACTATCATTAATCAAATGAAATAACTCGTGATGAATAACTCTCTCAAAATATTTTTCGTTAAATTTTATATCTATAATTAAAGTTTTCATAATATTATTAGGAATTCCTGCAGTATTTATTCCAGATATTGATAAATCTTCGCACATCACAAGATATTTAAGACCAATTTTTTTTAAAAATTCTTTTGAATATCTATCTAAATTTTTTTTAATAACTCGAAATTTTTTTTCAAGTATTTCTTTTTCTGAGTTAAAACAACTTATATTTTTTTCAACTCCAAGTCTAAATGGTTTTAAAGCATATAAATAAATTAGATTATTATGCGTATTTAACTCATAAATTTCTAAATCAGGAATTTGAGTAAGATTGTAAATCGTATTTGCTTTTGCAGGTATTATTAAAATAAAAATTATAAATAAAAGCTTTAAAATCCTCATAATTTTAAATTAGATGATATTCGATTTAATTATAATGTGGTATATTTTTTATATAAATGAAAAAAGAGCGTAACAAAAATCCTATCCAACCCGTCATGGGAACGAAGGTTCCAAGATATGCTGGACCGTCTACTTTTGCAAGATTACCTGAATTAAGAGATGTCGAAAGTTGTGATGTTGCTATTGTTGGTGTGCCGTTTGATGCAGGAACTAGTTATCGACCTGGAGCAAGATTTGGCCCACAAGGTATCCGTCAAGCCTCGAGACACTTAAGAACAAATTATCATCCAAGTTATGATCTTGAACCTTTTAAAGATCAACAAGTAGCGGATGCTGGTGATATTGCCTGCAATCCATTTAATATTAATGAGGCAATTAAACAAATTGAAGATGGGGCAACCGAGTTATTAAATAAAGTCGGAGCTATCATAAGTTTAGGTGGTGATCATACGATTGCTCTTCCTCTTTTACGAGCAGTTAATAAAATAAATAATGGTCCTGTGGCTTTAGTTCATTTTGATGCTCATCTTGATACTTGGGATACTTATTTTGGAGCTCCTTACACTCACGGTACCCCATTTAGAAGGGCTAGAGAGGAAAATTTATTTTTAGACGATGCCTCAATGCACGTTGGTATTAGAGGTCCTCTTTATAGTAGAAATGATATTAAAAATGATGAAAGTTTTGGTTTTAAAATAATTCATTGTGATGAATTTCAAACTCAAGGCACAGATAAAATTGCTCAAAGAATAAGAGACCGAGTTGGTAATCATCCATTATATCTTTCAATCGATATTGATGTATTAGATCCAGCCTTTGCCCCTGGAACTGGGACCCCTGAGATTGCTGGTATGACAACTAGAGAAATTGTCAATGTTCTTAGAGGTTTATCAGGCTTAAATTTAATATCAGCAGATGTCGTTGAAGTATCGCCAGCGTATGATCATGCTGAGGTTACTTCTTTAGCGGCAGCAACAATTGTATTTGAATTAACAAATTTATTTGCAAAAAATAAATAAAGAATAGTTTTCATATGTTGGATAAAAAAAATTTCTATATTAATGGTCATTGGGTTAAGCCCAAAAGCTCTAAATTAATAAATATAATTAATCCAGCAACTGAGGAAAATGTAGCTGTTATATCTCTTGGCGAAAAAGAAGATGTAGATTTGGCTGTTAGTGCTGCAAAGAAAGCGTTTGAGACTTGGGCTTTTTCCTCTAAAAAACAAAGAGTAGAGCTGATAGAGAAAGTTTATGAAAATTATATTAAACGTTGGGATGAAATCGCTATTGCTATTAGAATGGAAATGGGCGCCCCAAAGGATTTTGCAAGTAAATCGCAAGTTAGTAGTGGAGCAACCCATATAAAATCTTTTATTAAACATTTAAAAAACTTTAATTTTGAAAAACCCTTAGGTGAACATGCTCCAAATCAAAGGCTTATATATGAGTCGAAAGGAATTTGTGCATTAATTACTCCTTGGAACTGGCCAATGAACCAGGTATGCTTAAAAGTAATTCCTGCTTTAGCTTCTGGATGTACAATGGTTTTAAAGCCATCTGAGTTAGCACCTTTATCATCAATTATACTTGCTGAAATTATCCATGAAGTAAAATTTCCAAATGGTGTATTTAATCTTGTTAATGGTGATGGTGCTACAACAGGCAATGCTTTAACCAGTCACCCAGATATTAATATGATTTCATTTACTGGATCAACAAGAGCAGGTGCTTTAATTTCGCAAAATGCTGCAAAAGATTTTAAGAGAATTAGTTTAGAGCTTGGTGGTAAAGGAGCAAATATTATTTTTAAAGATGCGGACTCTGAAGCAATAGAGAGAGGAGCATTTAGATGTTTCAAGAATTCTGGTCAATCCTGTAATGCGCCGACTCGAATGTTAGTTGAAAAATCAATTTATAAGGAAGCTATAGAAAGGCTAAAAAAATATACCAATGAATTTAAAGTTGGTGATCCTGAAAAAGCAGGAGATCATATCGGACCAGTTATTTCTGAAGCTCAATTTAATAAAATTCAAAAGTTAATTCAAAAAGGTATTGATCAAGGAGCAAATTTAATAGCAGGAGGTCTCGGCAAGCCAAAAGGTCTTGAAAAAGGTTACTATGTCAAACCTACTGTTTTTGCTGATGTAAGTAATGATATGGTAATTGCAAAAACAGAAATATTTGGACCAGTATTGTCAGTAATACCATTTGAAACAGAGGAACAGGCTATTCAAATTGCAAATGACACTCCATACGGATTAACGAATTATATCCAAACTCAAGATCCAGAAAAAATTAAAAGATTAGTTAGAAAGTTAAGATCTGGGATGGTGGAGGTTAATGGAGCAGGTATCGCTGACGACGCACCTTTTGGGGGATTTAAACACTCTGGTATTGGGCGTGAAGCCGGTACTTATGGTCTTGAGGAATTTTTAGAGGTAAAGGCTGTAGGTGGCTGGAATTAAAATTTTGATTTTTTAGTTCCCTGAATTATTTCTTTTAATTCATTATACTCTTCACATTTGCATGACTCTAGAACTGATAGCCTTTCATTAGCTAATTCAATTCTTCCTGTAACTACGTAAAGCTCTCCTAAATATTCGTTAATACCTTTGTGATTGGGATCTATAGCTAGTCCTTCTAAATAATACTTTTCTCCATTCACATAATCGCCTAGTTTTCTAGTTGTAAATCCTAAATAATTCAAAGTATCTGCATTATTAGGTTTGTCATTGTTTGATTTTATTAACAATTCATTGGCTTTTTTGTATTTTTCTTGAGCTTTGTCATTTTGTTCTTTTTTTTCATATTTTTTTGCAGAATTAATTAAATCAACTGCTTTACTATAATCAGTTTTATTGGAGGAATTGTCTGAAGACCCACCAGAGGAACCGGCAGAATAACAAATGTTAGTAAAAGTTAAAAGTGTAAATATGAGGAGAATAATTTTTTTTGACATCTATATAAATTTAGCCATTTTATTTAAGGGTTTTAAAGTAATTCCATTTTCTAAAAGACTCTCTCTGATAAATTTTGCGGCTACCAATGCATTTTCATTGTCACCGTGTATACATACAGAGTCTATTTCACACTGAATTTGCTTTCCGCTATAACAATTAAGGGCCTGATTTTTAACCATGCTTAAAACGTGTTTTTTAGCTAGATTGGGATCAGTAATTAATGCATTAGATTTTTTTCTAGAAACTAAATTTCCGTCATCTTCGTAATTTCTATCTGCGAAAATTTCACAAGCGATTTTCATGTCGAGTTTTTGAGCCGCTTGTTCCATTTTGGATCCTGTAGGTACCAAGTAAATTAAATTTTTATTTATTTCATTTATAGTTTTTGCTAGGGTAGTTGCAAGTTCAATATCCTCACAGGCCATATTATTCAAAGCACCATGTGGTTTTATATGAGTAACTTTTTCTCCATGACCTGATGCAATTTTTTCTAATATTTCATATTGATCAATTACTAATTTTCTTATTTCAGCAGGGGAAAGATACATTCTATTTCTTCCGAAATTTTCTAAATCATAAAATGATGGATGTGCTCCAATACTTACACCATTCTTTTTTGAAATTTCAACAACTTGATTCATTGACTCGTTATCACCAGCGTGATAGCCGCAAGCAATATTTGCTGAATTAACTAATTTGAGCAAATCAGGATCGTTTTTATTTGAATGATATTTAGATTTTTCGCCTAAATCACAGTTGATATTAATTTCCATACTTATAAATCTTAAGTATAACATGCAATGATTAAAAATATACTACCTCTTGGTGACGCAGCTGTTTATTGTGATTTTGGCTCTGAAGTTAATCAAGAAATAAATTCTAGAGTGATCAATTTTTTTAACCAAATCTCAAAACTTAATGAGTTAAAAAAAATTGAAGGGATAATTAACTTAACCCCATCCTATAACAAACTGATAATAAGTTTAGATTTATCTATTACTAACTATCAAAAAGTAAAGGATTTTGTTTTAAATTTAAAACTAATTAATTTTAAAAAAACCTCTCATCAAAACATAAAAATACCTATTTGTTCAGAAGGAGATTTTGCGCTTGATTTTGAAAGAATAACTAAAATAACCAATCAATCAAAAGAACAAATCTTAGATTTGTTTTATCAACAGGAATATTTTTGTTATATGACTGGATTTGTAGCTGGTATGCCTTTTTTAGGAGATATTAACGAAAAAATTCGTTGTCAAAGATTAGAAACACCAAGGGTAAATGTTCCTGAGGGTTCTGTTGGAATAACTGAACAGTTTACGAATATTTATACATCTCAAAGCCCTGGAGGTTGGAATATTATTGGAAATACCCCGCTAAAAATTTTTAATAAACTTGATGAAATTAAACCTAATTTAATTAACCCTGGTGATAAAATAAAGTTTTATCCAATTACCAAAAAACAACATGATAATTGGAAATAAAAATATTTATTTTGAAGTTTGTAGGCCCGGTACTAATACAACCATTCAAGACTCAGGAAGAAATCATCTATATCATCTTGGAATTACAGTTAGTGGAGCTGTAGATCAAAAAAATTTTAAGTTATCTAATCTCATATTAAATAATAATATTAATGAGGGGGTTATTGAGTTTGCATTTCAAGGACCTCTTTTAAAACTATATAATGGTAAAGTTGCGGTGTGTATTTCAGGTGAAATTATATTTGATGTTATTCGAAACAATTCAAGTATTGAAAAAGGTAACTGCTATCAGATCTATTATCTTAATCATGGAGATCAAATTGATATTAAATCAACTAAAAATTCCTTATATGGCTATTTAGCAATTAAAGGTGGTTTTAATTTAAAAAAAATCTGGAATAGTTATTCTATAAATACCAAAGCAGGAATAGGTCCCAATAATGGAAAAAAATTTTCAATTGGTGAAAAAATTTTCATTAAAAATGAATTTAATGAAGTTCTTAGAGAAAGACAAACAGGATTTAAAAATTCTAGAGAAAAAGTTATTAGAGTAATGAAAGGAACAAATTTCGATTTCTTTTCTGAAAAATCAAAAAAAATATTTTTTACCGAGTCATTTAAAATTACAAATTTGGTTGATCGCATGGGTATTCGATTATCAGGACCTGAGCTGGAAAATATAGTAAACACAAATATTAGGTCAGAAGGGATAATTAAAGGCACTATTCAAGTTCCAGCAGATGGTAATCCAATTATCATGCTTGCAGACCATGGAACAATCGGAGGTTATCCAAAAATAGCAACAGTCATATCTGCTGATTTGGATAATATAGCTCAGCTGATGCCTAATTCCGAAGTTAATTTTAAAGAAGTAAATCTTGAAGAAGCTGAAGAACTATATAAAAAATATTTAAATGAAATTGATAAATATGCAAAAAATTTAAATGAATTTAATTAAAAAATTGCCAGGACCGTTATTAGTTTTTTTAGGTGCATCGACCTTAAGTTTTGGAGGGCTTATTGTAAAGTTGTTTGAAGGTGCAAGTCCCTGGCAAATTTTATTTTGGAGAACTATTTTTTTTTTAATTGTTATTAATTTTTACTTAATTTTTACTTATAAACAAAAAATCTTTAAAATATTTTATATCTCAGGCATTCCTGGAATTTTGGGAGGCTTAATTTTGTCGTTGGGTTTTTGTGGATACGTATTTGCAATGTATAACACTTCGGTTGCAAATGTTAATTTCATTCTTCAAACACAAACAATTTTTTTGGCAATTTTTGGATATTTTTTTTTAAAAGAAAAAATTTCAGTAATAACATTGACATCAATCATTTTGGCTATTGCTGGTATTTTTTTAATGATTGGGAATTCTTTGTCTGGCGGCCAAATGCTTGGAAACATAGTCTCTTTCATTATGCCATTATCTTTTGCAGTTTTAATTTTGATAATTAGAAAATATCCTAACGTTGATATGATCCCTATTCAATTTATAGCAGGGATATTTTCGTTGATGATTGGTTATTTGATGTCTGAAAAAATTATAATTTCTCCGAATGATATCTTTTTGGGCTTTTTAGCAGGATTTTTACAATTAGGAATCGGTTTTATTTTAATAACAATTGGAGCACAAACAACCCCATCCGCCATGGTAGGAATAATTATGCTTACAGAGGCGGTTTTAGGTCCGATATGGGCGTGGATTTTTTTAGCTGAAAAACCACCAAGCACAATTTTGCTTGGTGGAACAATAGTTATTATTGCAGTTCTACTTCAATTTTATAACCTACACGTATTAGCAAAAAAAAATTAATAAATATTTAATGATTAAACGAAAATGAATTTTTTTCATTCTCTGCTATTAATGAGTCTAAAAATATTACTTGATAAAAATACTAAAAAATAATGAAGATTGCAGTAATAGGATCTGGAATTTCAGGATTGAGTTCTGCATACTACCTATCAAAAAAACATAAAGTCGATTTATTTGAAAAAGAAGACCGTTTTGGAGGTCATTCATATACACTTGATGTTGAGTATAGAAATAATCAAAAAGTACAAGTTGATATAGGATTTATGGTTTTTAATAAAGTAACTTATCCTAAGTTGATTAGTTTTTTTGAGGAAAATAACATTCAAATTGAAAAAAGCGATATGTCCTTTTCAGTAACTGTTAAAGACTCTAACATAGAATACTGCGGTAAGGGTATCAAAGGTATTTTCTCCAATAAAAAAAATTTTTTTAATCTAAAATTTGTTAAAATGTTTTTTGAGATAATCAGTTTTTATAATCGATGTGAAAAAATTCAAATAAAAAGTTTGTCTAAAGAAATGACAATTGGTGAATATCTTAAGCATATAAAAATCTCACAATACTTTATAAATTACCATATAATACCAATGGTTTCAGCCATTTGGTCTATGCCACCTTATGAAGCGTCAAATATGCCGTTAATTTTTTTTATTAATTTTTTTAAAAATCATGGCTTATTTAAATTAAGTAATAGGCCGCAATGGTTTACAGTTACAAATAGAAGTAAAACTTATGTGGATAAAATTTTAGCTAATATTAGTGGAGAATATTATAAAAATTACGAAATAAAAAAAATTATTAGAAATGATAATGGTGTAAAAGTTTATTATGGTTCTGAGAGTGAATTTTTTAATTACGATAAAGTAGTATTATCTACTCATGCAGATGAAACTTTAAAAATTTTAGCGGACATAACAAAAGAAGAAAAGGAGGTTCTTGGAAAATTTAAATATAAAAAAAATATTGCGATAATACACTTCGATCAAGCTGTAATGCCAAAAAATCGAAAAGTTTGGTGCTCATGGAATTCATCTTTAAATTCAAATAATCTTCAACAATCATCAATAACTTATTGGCTCAATCAATTACAAAATCTTGAAATTGATAGAAATATTTTTTTAACTATGAATCCTTTTTTTAAAATTGAGGATAACTTAGTTTATAAAAAAATTGAGTTTATGCATCCTTATTATGATGAAAATGTTTTAAAGAGCCAATTAAAATTACCAGAAATTCAAAATAAAAAGAACACCTTATTTAGTGGAAGTTATTTTGGTTATGGATTTCATGAAGATGGAATAAAATCTTCAATTGACTTACTTAAAATGTTAAATGATTAAATCTTCTATTTATAATGGAACTGTCGTTCACAAAAGATTTAAACCAAAAGCTCACTTCTTTAAGTATAAAATATTTTCAATATTAATTGATTTATCAGAATTAGAAATACTAGATAAAAAAATAAAATTTTTTTCATTTAATAAATTTAATTTAATAAGCTTTTTCGAAAAAGATCATGGAAAGAGAGATGGTTCATCTTTAATTAATTGGGTACTTGAGCATTTAAAAAAAAATAATATCAAAACAGAAGATATTAAAATAAAACTTTTATGTTTTCCACGAATACTAGGTTACGTATTCAATCCGTTAAGTGTTTTTTATATTTACGATGTAAACGAACAGCTTATATCAATTCTTTATGAGGTTAAAAACACATTCGGTGAACAGCATACCTATATTTTTAAAAATATTAATAATGAAAATTTATTGAAACATAGTTGTTCAAAAAAATTATATGTATCACCATTTATAGAAATGGACTGTAATTATCGTTTTAAAATATTGAAACCCGCTGATAAAATTTTAGTTATAATAGATCAGTATGATCAACATGGAAAAATATTGTATGCATCGCAAGATGGTCAAAGAGTCGATTTTTCAAGTAAAGAAATAATTAAAGCTTATTTAAGTCATCCGATAATGACCTTTAAGATAATTGCTGCAATACATTATGAGGCATTTAAATTATGGATTAAAGGAATAAAAATTGTTAAAAAAAAAATTAAAATATACAATAGCGTATCAATCGAAAACTAATGTTCTTATATACTCTAGCTGACAATATAGTATTTTATCTTTTAAAAAATATTAAATATGGCTATTTAGAAGTTACAACTTTTAGGGGGGATCTTTTAAAGTTTGGCGACTCAGAAAGTTCTCATAAAAGCCATATTACAATTAAATCTCCGAGTTTAATGTTTAAATTAATTAGAGGAGGAGATATAGCTTTTGCTGAATGTTATATGAGAGGTGAATTTCAAACTAGTAGCCTTTCAGATTTAATTGAGTTATTAGCTAAAAATATAAATATTATTTACAAATTCAGTAATTTTTTTGATTTTCCTTTAATTAATTTTTTGAGAAATAAATTAATTAAAAACACAAAAGATCGTAGCAAAAAAAATATTGCTAAACATTATGACTTAGGAAATGATTTTTTTTCTTTATGGTTAGATGATACCTTGACTTATTCTAGTGCTATATTTGATGAAAATTCTAAAGAGCTATCAAAAGCTCAAAATAATAAATACCAAAAATTGATAGATTTAATTAAACCTAGCGAGGGAGATAAAATTCTTGAAATTGGGTGTGGTTGGGGAGGTTTTGCAGAGTATTTGGGAAAAAATTATAATGTAAAACTCGATTGTATTACTATTTCTCAAAAGCAATTCGAATTTGCTAAAAATAGAATTTATAAGTGCGGTTTAAATGAAAAAGTAAATATAGAAATTAAAGATTATCGAGATCTAAAAAGCAAATATAATTCAATCGCATCAATAGAAATGATAGAAGCGGTTGGTCAAAATTACTTAGATAGTTATTTTAGTGTAATAAAAAAAAATTTATTTAATGGAGGTATCGCAGCCATTCAGGCTATAACGATAAATGAAAGATTGTACGATCGATATAAAAATAAACAAGATTTTATTCGAAAATACATTTTTCCCGGTGGCTTTCTGCCATCAATAGGTAGTTTGCAGAAATATGCTACAAACAACAATCTAATTTTTAGTTCATACAAATCTTATGCAGATCATTATTCTAATACATTGGTAATTTGGAGAGATACTTTTTTAAAAAAATGGGATTTAATTAAAAAACAGGGATTTGATTTAAACTTCAAAAGAATGTGGGAATTTTACTTATGCTACTGTGAAGCAGGCTTTAAATCAAAGAATATTGATTTAATTCAATTCTCACTTCTAAACAAATAGTATATCAATTAAACTATATGCTTAAATTTATACCAATAAGATCAATTTTATTGATAATTTCTTTATTCTTAATTACAAGCTGTTCGAAAAATAGCGCTATGAAACCAGAAGATTTTAAAGACAAAAAACCAAGATTAATAATTGAAAATTATTTATCTGGTAATATTAAAGCCTGGGGAATACTTCAAAATAGATCTGGTAAAGTGACAAGACAATTTATAGCAGATTTAAATGGAAAGTGGGATGGTAACAAGCTTACCTTGGATGAAAAATTTAATTGGAACGATGGTGAAGTCCAAACAAGACAGTGGTTAATTAATAAAATTGATGAAAATAATTATGAAGGAGCAGCAGGAGACGTTGTTGGAAAGGCAAAAGGATATTCTTACGGTCCAGCTTTTAAATTTGAGTATGTTTTATTAGTTCCAGTTAAAGGCAAAAAAATCAAAATTACTTTTGATGATTGGATATTTATGCAAGATGAAAAAGTTGCAATCAATAGAGCTACAATGACTAAGTTTGGAATAAAAGTCGCTGAATTAACAGTTTTTTTTGTTAAAGATTAATTGTTTTCTAATATTTAGTGAGTAGTTTAATTAATCTAAAGTAAATTATGTTTGGTAAAAAACTTAGAAGCTTAAATATAATAGTTAATTCTTTAGGAAAATGAATTTCAAACACTTTTTTGTTAATTAATCCATCATAAATTTTATTAGCTGCATATTCTGTTGTTTTTAAAAAAGGCATTTTAAAGTTATTTTTATCTGTCATTGGAGTTTTAATAAATCCTGGTGAGACTAAGCAAATCCGAACATTGTATTTTTTAAAATTAAAATACAGGCTTTCTGTTAAATTATTTAATGCAGACTTTGAAGGACCATAACCGGTAGAGTTTGGTAAACCCCTATAACCAGCAATTGATGAGACAATTGCTATAGTGCCTTTTTTTTTATTTTTAAAATATTCTTCAACTGCTTTGACACTATTTAAAGTTCCAAAAAAATTCACTTTAAATACTTTTTCAATATGTTCTAAATCTATATATTCTTCTTTTTTGGGATCCCATGTTCCAGTTGAAAAAAAACATATATCAATATCTTGGTATTTATTTTTTATTTCCTGAAAAACTTCTGTGCATTTTAATTTATTGGTAACATCGAGAGGAAATCCATTAATATTTTTATTATTTTGAGAGATTTCATATAGCTGTGCCTCTGTTCTGGCTGAAATTGCAACATTCCAACCCTCATTTGCAAATTTAATTGCCAATGCTTTACCAATACCTGTGCTTCCTCCAGTTATCCAAATAGTTTTTTTATTCATTATTGATGATGTATATTACCAATATGCTTAAAAATAAATTTTTATCATTAATATTTTTTTTAATTATTACATTTTCAGCTTCAATTATTGGTGGGTTTGCTACAATTAAATATAAAGAACCTTGGTATTCAACGCTTACAAAGCCTTTTTTTAATCCACCTGATTGGATTTTTGCTCCAGTTTGGACCACACTTTATTTAATGATGGCATCAGCAATTTGGCTTTTTTGGCATAGCAAAAATCGAGATGCTAGTACAGTTATTATCTATTTTATTCAAATAATTTTTAATACTACCTGGAGTATTGTCTTTTTTGTTTTTCACGAAATTTTTTTAGCATTTGTTGTATTGCTAATTCTAATTGGCTTAATAATAATACTTATTATAAGATTTAGACGCGTTAATTTATTTAGTTTTTATTTAATAATACCATATTTACTTTGGAGTACTTTTGCATTAGTGCTTAATATAGCTTTATTAAATTTAAATTAATCATGGATGACGTTGTTATTGTTGGTGGAGGCATTATAGGTGTTTCTTCTGCTTATTTTTTAGCAAAGGCAGGTCGAAAAGTTAAAGTTATTGAAAAGGATCCAACTTACAAAACAGCATCCTTTCCATTGTCTTTAGGTGGTTTTAGAAGACAATTTTTGCAAAAAGAAAATATACTACTGGGAAAATTTGCAAGAGAATTTATTTTTCAAATACCTCATTTATTAAAAACCAAAAAAAACCCAAACCCAACAGCTAGCATGGTTCCAAATGGCTATTTGTTATTATTTGGACCAGAGCATGCCGAGGAACAATATAAAGCTCTAGAAAATCACAAAATATGTGATGCTGGTACAAAGAATGTAAAAGGTTCTGAATTGTCAAATTATTTTTCTTATATAAATACTAAAGGTATTGAAACAGCTACTTTTACCGATAACCAAACTGAAGGATGGATAGACCCTTTTTTATTTCATAGTGCTCTCAAAAGTAAAGCAGTCGATCTTGGTGCAGAATTTATTAAAGGTAATGTAAAATCACTTTCAGAGATTAATGCTAAAATTATTATATCTGCAGCAGGTTGTTGGACTAAAGAATTGCTCGAGGATATACCAGTTGAACCACAAAAACATACAGTTTTTAGAGTAAAGTGCCCGACACATATTTCTAAGATGCCTCTAATAGGTGATTTAACTACAGGAATTTATTGTAGACCAGAGGGAAAAGAGTATTTGGCTGGTTCACCTAAATCTGTGTTTGATGCAAAAGATTTAGAGCCAGCATGGGAAGATTTTGAGGAATTAGTCTGGCCGGCTTTAGCACTTAGAATTCCTGTTTTTGAAGAATTAAAATTAACAGGAGGTTGGGCAGGTTATTATGATTGTAATAGATTAGATCATAATGCTGTTGTAGGAAAACATCCTAAATTCGACAACGTTTATTTGGCAACAGGATTTACAGGAAGAGGCGTAATGCAGGCACCTGGTATTGGAAGAGCGTTAAGTGAGCTAATTACCACTGGTGCTTATCAAACGATTGATATTTCAAGTATGGCGGTTGAAAGAGTACTTGGACAAAAAGCAAGACCAGAGCCATATGTGTTATAAGTTTTAAGTACCGCAAAAAGTTTGATATTTTTCACTTAAAGGAGAAGGTGATTGATAGTGAATAATGTCATTTTGATAATCGTAGGGTTTTTTTAAAATTATTAATAATTTATTCATTATTTCTAGATTGTCTTCACTAGCTGCCTTCAAAGCCTCTTCAACCTTATGATTTCTAGGAATAACTAATGGATTATGACTTCGCATTAATTTTAGATATTTTTCCTTTGGAATATTATTTTTTTTTACTCTTTTTTCCCAATGATTAAACCAATTTATAAAATCTTTGTTGTTAAATATTTGATCGTTCTCAATTTTTAAATTCATTAAATAACAAAAAGTATTTGTGTAATCAGCATGATGGTTTTGCATCAAGTTTAATAAATCAGTTATTAATTTTTTATCATTTTTATCATCACCGAATAGTCCAAGTTTTTTTTTCATCATGCTTAGCCATTTTTTTTCATAAACTTTTTCAAAATTATCAATTACATCTGTAATAATTTTAATTGCTTGGTCTTGATCATCGTTTATCAAAGGAATAATACATTCAGCAAATCTTGCTAAATTCCATTTTGTAATTTTTGGTTGATTGGCATAAGCATATCGACCAAATTGATCGATTGAACTAAAAACAGTTAAAGGATTATATTGATCCATAAATGCACAGGGTCCATAATCAATAGTTTCACCAGAAATTGTCATATTGTCTGTATTCATTACTCCATGAACAAAACCAACACGCATCCAATCAACTACCAATTGGCATTGTTTTTCAATTAATAAATTTAGTAAGTCTAGTGCTTTATACTTAGAAGATTTAATTTCTGGAAAATGTCTCTCAATAGTGTAATTCATTAAGATGACTAATTCTTCTAAATTTTGCTTTGCCGCAATATATTGAAAAGTTCCAACTCTAATATGGCTTGATGCAATTCGAGTTAAGATTGCCCCTGGTAAAAGTTCCTCTCTTGCAACTAGTTCTCCAGTTTTAACTACCGCTAAACTTCTTGTTGTTGGAATATTTAGAGCATGCATTGCTTCGCTAATTATATATTCTCTGAGCATCGGTCCTAAAACTGCTCGCCCATCACCACTTCTTGAAAAAGAGGTTTTTCCAGATCCCTTAAATTGGATATCAAAACGCTTGTTTTTATTTGATAAATGTTCACCTAAAAGGATTGCTCTTCCATCTCCTAGCATTGTAAAATGACCAAATTGATGTCCAGCGTAAGCTTGAGCGATTGTATCACTCCCTATAGGTAAGTTGTTTCCTGAAAAAATTTTAGATAACTCTTCTTGGTTAACTTTAGAAAAATCCAACCCTAACTCTTTTGCTAATTCCTCATTTAATATAACTAATTTTGGATTTTTAACTGGAACTGGCTTTATAGTTTCTTTGAATGTATCAGATAATTTTGCGTAGGTATTGTCAAAATGCCAACCTATGGTCATTTTTATTTAACTGACTTCTGCTTGATTTTCTTTTGGTTCAACAATTGTTTTAAATTGATTTGAAATTTTTTGAACTTCTACAGAGGAAACCTTGTATTCTGCACACTTAGTTTCTTCATCTTTACCATGGCCTGTAACCATATTAACCATGTGTTCTGGAAAATGAAAAGTTGTAAAAACAATTCCTTGTTTAACTTTATCAGTCACCTCGACTTTAAGAGCAACTTCTCCTCTGCCAGAATATAATCTTCCAATGTCACCTGTATTAATATCTCTATCTGCAGCATCTTTAGGATGCATCAAAAGAATATCTTCATTTACTATGTTAATATTTTTTGTTCTTCTGGTCATAGTTGCACAATTATAATGCTGCAAAACTCTACTAGTTGTAAGAATTAATGGAAATTTTTTTTTATTTTTTTCTATTTCGGTAGACTCTTTCCAATCAAAGTTTTTTAAACGACCTTTGCCAAGTTTAAAAGTTTTTGTATGTAAAATTTTCGTATCTGTGCCATCTTCATTTACTGGCCATTGTAAGCCGAATTTACCTAGTCTTTCTCTTGTAACTCCTTTAAAGAACGGAACGATATCTGCAATTTCTTGTAAGACTTGATCAGCATCATAAGTGGGTTGATTAAATCCAAGTTTTTGCATCATATCAGTTACAATTTCTCCATCTGGTTTTGTTCCTGGTAATGGCGGGACAGCTTGGTTTACTCTTTGAATTCTTCTTTCCGTGTTGGTAAAAGTACCATTTTTTTCTAAGAATGTTGTACCTGGCAAAACTACAGTAGCAAGTTTTGCAGTTTCGCTCATAAAAATTTCTTGAACGACTAATAATTCTAAAGAATTCATAGCTTCGACTACATGGGCACTATTAGGATCTGTTTGAACAATGTCTTCTCCTATTATCCACACTGCTTTTAATTCTTTTTTAATTGCAGCTTCAAACATTTCTGGAATTTTTAATCCAGGTTTTGTTGGGTGGGTTACACCGTATTTTTCACTATAGAATTTTTGAATTTTTTCGTCTGCAACTTCAAAGTAACCAGCCCCTTGATGAGGTTGGCACCCCATATCTGCAGCACCTTGAACATTGTTTTGACCTCTAAGTGGATTTACTCCAACACCTCTTCTCCCAATATTTCCTGTAATCATTGCAAGATCTGCTATTAACATCACTGTTTTTGAGCCCTGTTCATGTTCAGTTACTCCTAAGCCGTGAAATTCTATTGAATTTTTTGCTGTGGCATAGGCAATTGCAGCTTCTTTAACTAATTGTTTATCAACTCCAGCTACTTTTGCTAAATGATCAACATCTTGTCTTTCAATTTCTCTAATAAAATTATCAAAACCCTCAGTTCTATCTCTTACAAAATCTAAATTATACAATTTGGATTTAACGATGAAGTGTAGCATCATATTTAATACCGCTACGTTAGTTCCTGGTCTTAGCTTAATATGATAGTCAGCTAGTTTGGCAAGTTCAGTAGTAATTGGATCTAAAACAATTAATTTTTTTCCTTTCATGACTTGCTGTTTAATTTTTGCACCAGTTACTGGGTGAGCATTTGTTGGATTTGCACCAATGATTAAAAATAAATCTGCATGATAAATATCATCAGTTGAATTTGTTGCAGCGCCAGTCCCGAAAGTTTGTTGCATTCCCCATGCAGTAGGTGAGTGACAAATTCTTGCACAACAATCTATACTGTTGGTACCAACAACAGCTCTAATCATTTTTTGAAAAATATAGTTTTCTTCGTTAGTGCATCTTGCCGATGAAATACCAGCAATTGCATCTGGGCCATTATTTTTAATAATTCGATTCATTTCTTTTTTGATAAAATCGTAAGCTTCATCCCATGTGGCTTTTTCAAATTTACCATTTCTTCTAATAAGAGGCGTTTTTAATCTGTCAGGATGATCATAAAAGCCAAAAGCATATCTTCCTTTTATACAAGTGTGACCAGCGTTAACTTCTGTTTCTTTAGGAGTATCAATTGCAACTACTTTGTTATCTTTAATTGAAGCCTCAAGGTTGCAACCCACTCCACAATATGAACATGTCGTTCTAACTTTTTTGTCGACTTCAGCAGATTTAGATTGAAAAACATCAGAGATAGCATCTGTTGGACATGTATGTGCGCATGCGCCACATGAAACGCAAGACGAGTCACCAAAAAGCATATCGTTATCAGCTGTAATCCTAGACTCAAAGCCTCTCCCCGACATTGTTAAAACAAATGATCCTTGAATTTCGTCACATGCTCTTACACATCTTCCACAATTAATACAGTTATCCAAATTCATTCTCATGTAATCATGAGAAGTATCTCTTGGAATGCCTTTGTGTTGTTTTGGATTATTATATCGATGATCTGATATGCCTAAATCATTTGCTACAGTTTGAAGTTCACAATTGTTATTTACCTCACAAGTGCCACAAGTCATTGGATGGTCTGTTAAGACTAATTCAATAATATTTTTTCTAAGATTTGTTAAATTTTCATTGTTTGTAAAAATATGTTGATTCTCAACCACAGGAGTATGACAAGAAGCAACTACTTTTGTAGGTCCATCTTTTACTAAAGCAACTTCAACTGAACAAATTCTGCACGCACCATAAGGCGCAAGATTAGGATCATCACATAGCGAAGGTACCTTTTTCTCACCAACATAACTTTTAACAAACTTTAAAATTGATGTATGGTTAAGACCAATTTCATATGGTTTTCCATCTATATAGGCTATTTTTCTTTTTTCGGAGCTCATTAATTATCTTTAACTATATCATTTTTCATTTCATCTCCAAAGTACTTAAGAATATTCAAAATAGGAGTAGGGATTGCTCCACAAAGAGCACATAAACAACCTTTTTGCATGGTAATTAGTAATTCGTTAAGTAATTTTAGTGGAATTTTAGCAGTTTTATTTTTTGCTTGGTCAAACATTTCTTTACCTCTATATGATCCAAGTCTTCCTGGAAAGCATTTACCACACGACTCTTCTGCAGAAAATTTAAATAAATGATGAATATACTCAATCATCGAAAAATCTTTTGGAATACTAACAACACTTGCGTGACCCAACATAAAACCTTTAGAAGTAAATTCTTGAAAATCTAAGTTTAAATTATCAATTTCATTTAAAGGAACAACTCCTCCTAAAGGCCCACCTATTTGAAAAGCTTTAATGGGTTTTTTGTACCCACCGCCAATTTCATTAAATATTTTTTTCATAGGTGTCCCCATGTCTATTTCATAAACACCAGGATTATTAAAAAAACTATCAAGACAAACAAGTTTTGTACCGGCTGATTTTTTATTCCCTATTCTTGAGAATTTTTCAGCACCATTAATTAAAATTCCACTTGCAGCAGCTAATGTTTCTACATTATTAACTACAGTTGGTTTTTTATACAATCCTTCTGTAACAGGAAATGGAGGTCGAACATCTACCTCGGCTCGTCTACCTTCTATTGAGGCAATTAAAGCTGTTTCCTCACCACATATATATGCTCCTTGGCCTATGCAAATATTAAGATCAAAACAAAATTGGGTTCCTAAAATATTTTCTCCAATTAAATTGGTTTTTTTAAGTTCATTAATACAACCATTGATAGCCTCAATTGATTTGGGATATTCACCTCTTATGTACAAGACGCCTTCATTGCTTCCAATAACATATCCACAAATAACCATACCAAATAAAACTTTTAATGGCTGGTCTTCTAATAGATATCTATCAGAAAATGCACCTGAGTCGCCCTCGTCGGCATTGCAAATAACATATTTTTTATTTCCACTGGCTTTACTGCACAAATCCCATTTCATCCCAGTTGGAAAACCTGCGCCACCTCTTCCTGTAAGATTAGACTCCAGTAAAGATTTTATTATTTCTTTTTTATCTACTTTTAAAAATCTAGTTAATTGATCTTTGAATTGATTAATAGAAGATAGCTTGTCGTCCATTAAAAAACTTGTCGTAGCAAAACTTTTAGAAAAAAATTTATCTTGTTGGAAAACTTCACCTTTTAAAATTTGATCGATTTTCTCAATATCTTTACCGGCATAATTTTCACCATTATAATGAAAAGCATGATTTTCATAACAATGGCCTAAGCAAAACATTTCCCCGACTTTATCCTCACCTAGTTTTTGTTTTAATGTGTTTTTTAATTTTTCTTGCGTTCCAGCACACATACATGCACTTCCATTGCAAACAAATGCCTTCTTTTGTCTGTGGGAAGGCCTTAAAAATTCATAAAAAGACTCTGCACCATGAAGTGTAGAAACACCCAAATTAAATTCTTTGGCTATTTCTTTAAGATCTTTTGGAGAATTATTTAAAGTATTTTCTGAAATTTGTTTGAATAAATTATTTTTTAAACCAATTCTTCCCGATAAATTACTAATGTTTTTTGACACAAAATCTTCTCTTTTGCTTATTTGTTTACAATAACTTTTTGGTTATTTGTATAAATGTTAAAACTATCATCTTTTACAAATCCTATGAGGGTCATATCAAATTTATTAGCAAGATCAATGGCCAAACTTGTCGGTGCACCAACACCAATCATTATCCCAATATTAGTTATCAAGACTTTTTGAACTAATTCAAAATTCAGTCGACCCGAGCATGCAATAAATTGATTTTTAGGATCTAATTTATTTTTTATTAAAACATGTCCCACGAGTTTATCTAAAGCATTGTGCCGTCCCACATCTTCTTTAAGTGCTATCAAACTACCATTACTTTTAAAAAGGCCACTTGCATGGATGCCACCTGTTTTAGAAAATTCAGATTGGTTTTCTCTCAAAATTCTCGGAGACTGCATAATTATCTCTTTGGTTATCTTTGGTTCAGAACTAAATGTTTTATTTGTTTTTATAATTTCAAGTGCGTCTAATGATGATTTACCGCAAACGCCACATGAGGAATTAGTTAAAAAATCTCTCTTAATTTTATTGATATTTACATTTTTAGAATTATTTAATGTAACTAAAATTCTATTTTGAATTTTATATTTACCAACTTGATCCCCAAAACTTTCAATTGAATCTATGTGATTAATATCTTGAACAATTTGTTCATTAAATAAAAAACCTCTAACTAAATCTTTATCATCCCCTGGAGATCTCATAGTAATGGATAAAATCTGGGTAACCCATTTTTGATCATTCTTAAATTTTAAAGAGATCTCTAATGGCTCCTCTATTGAAATTAAATCTTCAATTTTTTCAAATCTATTAGATTTAAATTTTAAAACTTTATATTTATTATTCATTAAATTGTTTTAATCATTTATAACTTAAGAGCTTTAAGAACTGTTTTAAGTGGCAGTAGCAAACAATCTTTTCTTGATAAATTTTTTTTATCAAAAAGCTCAACAAGATCATCCCAGTTTTTGTCTAGATTTACTTTTGCATTATTGAAAAGATTTTCGACAGTATGGATAAAATTCTTAATTTCATCAATTTTTTTATTTTTAATTTTTCTTGACACTAAACTCACAGAAGCCTGACAATAAACACAAGATTTACATTGATATCCAATATCTTTAACAACATTGTCTTCAACTAATAAGCAAATTTCCATTTCATCGCCACAAACTGGATTTTTATTTTTAGATTTGTGTGTATAATTATCGAGTATTTTATTATTCTCAGTTCTAGCGGCAATTTCTAAAATTCTTAGATCCATAATATTTGTTTAAATCATTTATTAATGTCTTATATTTTATTAATGGATGATAACAATATTTTAGGTGTAGTGCTAGCAGGAGGACAATCTAAAAGATTTGGTTTGGATAAATCTCAGGTAATTTTAAATGGAAAAATATTAATTGATTATATTTTATCTGAGATTCATGATGAGTTTAGTGAAATTTTAATCATTACAAACAATGAAATAGATCATATGAATTCAAAAAAAATTTCAAAAATAAAAGATTTCAAAAAAGATTTAGGTCCACTAGGTGGCGTATTAACTGCTATGAAGTGGGTAAAACAGTTCAATAAAAATTTTCAATGGATTTATACGTTTCCTACAGATACTCCCTTTTTTAAAAAGGAATGTCTTCAAGATTTTTTAAAAAAAATTAAATTCCATGATAGTAAACTTTTTTTTATTAAATCTAATAACACTCGTCATAACATATTTGGACTTTGGTCTTTAAAATTACTGGATCAATTGGAGGATGATTTAATTAACAAAGGAAAAAGAAAAGTTGAGACTTGGGCTAATAGTATCGGCGTAAAAGTTATTAATATTGATTTTGAAAAGTTTGATCCTTTTTTTAACATCAATACAAAAGAGGATTTAAAAATTGCAAATAAAATTTTAAATAAAAATGATTAGTTATCAAAAATCTTTAAATATTTTAAATAAAGCAAAAATAAAAATTGAAGATGAGATTATTAATAGCACAGAGAGTATTAATAGAGTAGCTGCAGCAGAAGTTCGCTCTAAATATAATTATCCATCTGCAAATAATGCCGCATTTGATGGTTACGCTGTTTGTTCGAAAGATACTAAAAATTTTTCTCAAAAGTTTAAGATCATCGGTTCAATTGCCGCTGGGAATAAGCCTTTTAAAAAAAAAATTAAAAAACTTGATGCAGTTGAGATTATGACTGGGGGCAATATTCCTAAAGGTTTAGATACAATTATTCCAATAGAACAAGTTATTTTTTATTCTAATAAAAAAAATAGTAAATACATTTTGATAAATAAGAAAGTTAAAAAAAATAATAATGTTAGATTTTTAGGATCTGATTATAAAAAAAATAATTTGATATTTACAAAAGGAACTATAATTCAACCAAATCATGTTTTAGCTTTAAAAACACTAGGAATTAATAAGGTTAAAGTTAAAAAAAAACCAAATATCTTATTTTTTTCAACCGGAAATGAAATTTCTAATAACTTATATGTTCCAGTCTGGAAAGTAAGAAACTCTATTAGTCATTATATTGGCTCTTTAAAAAATAATTTTTTATTTAATTTTATTAATGGGGGAATTTTAAAGGATAACCATGAAAATATTTTTAAAATGTATGTTGATAAAATGCTTAAGGACAAAATTGATTTAATTATTACTTCAGGAGCAGTTTCTGCTGGTAAATTTGATTTTATACCAAGTGTAATTAAAAAATTTGATCTTTCGAATTATTTTAAAGGTGTTGCTATTAGACCAGGAAAACCAATTTTATTTGCAAAAATTAAGGGTAAACATAAAGTTATTTTTGGGTTACCAGGTAACCCTATTTCCTCAGCAGCATGTTTTAGGTTTTTTGTATACCCATATTTAGCAAATTGCCTGAATATAAAAAAAGAGCAACCAATTAAAGCAATTTTAAAAAATAATTTTACTAAAAAGAAAAATTTTACTCGATTTATTAAAAGTAAAATTAGCACAACTAATAATGGTAAATTAGAAGTAGAAGTTTTATTGGGGCAGGAATCTTTTAGAATAAAATCATTTGTTAATTCTAATATTTGGACATTATTTCCATCTGGTAAATCTAACTTTAAAAAAGGTCAAATCATTGACTGTTATTTTCAAAACTCATCTAATAATAATTTAATTTAGACAATCTCATTTTTGTTGAATTAAAATTAATTACATCTAAGTTCTTCGAAATGATTGAAGTTAAAGACCCAAAAATAGCAGCGCCAATTGTTTTATTTGCTGGTTTACTTTGGTCGTTTGGTGCCTTGACCATAAGATATATGGAAGATCCTCATTTAGTACCATGGCAATATATTTTTACTCGCGGATTGACTATTTTTGTTCTTTTGAATTTATACTTGTATTTTACTGAGGGAAAAACTTTTTACAAAAATTATTATAGGATTGGATCATCAGGGTTAATAGGTTCTTCTGGTTTAGCAGTTGCAATGATATGTTTCATTTATTCTATTACAAATACAAGCGCTGCGGTGACTTTGCTCTGTTTGGCGGCTATGCCTTTTTTTACAGCGTTGCTCGCTTTTTTATTTTTGGGAGAAAAAATTACTTTAAATGTTTGGATTTCAATTTTTATCGCGACATTAGGATTAATTATTATTGCGTTTGACAATACTGAAGAGACGACATTAATGGGTTTAATTTTCGGTATTTTTGCATCAATTGGCTTTTCGGTTTATTCTGTAACTTTGAGATGGAGAATTGCGACTCCGAAATTTACAACTGTCGCTTTTGCAGGAATGTTTTGTTTTGTCTTTGCAGGTGTTATGATCTCAGCAAACGATATGTCATTTTTTTCTACAAGCCATAATAGTCTATTGTTTTCTTTGCATGGGACTTTGGTTTGTTTAGGTTTAATCTTTTATTCAATTGGTTCTAAAGCAATTCCTGCTGCAGAATTAACTTTACTATCATTGACTGAAGTAATCGGAGGTATTTTTTGGGTATGGCTACCTTGGTTTGGTATTAACGAGGTACCTTCAACCAATACTATAATAGGAGGGTTTTTTTTACTCATTTCTATTACTTATTACAGTCTTGTGATGAAATGGCACAAAAGATACATTGCTTTAAATTAAAAAATTTATGGAACGGCCAGATTTTTTTACATTAAAGAATGGAGAAAAAGTAAAACTTCCTTTTACTAAGCAGGAATATGATCGAAGAATAAATAATCTAAGAGTAGTTATGAACAAAAAAAATATAGAAATGATTATTTTAACCTCCATGCATAATATTGCTTATTATACTGGCTTCATTTATTGTTCATTTGGTAGACCCTATGGTTGTGTAGTTACACAAGATAAAATCACAACTATCTCAGCGAACATTGATGCCAGTCAACCATGGCGAAGATCTAATTGTGAAAATATAATTTATACTGATTGGAAGAGAGATAATTTTTTGAAAGCTATTGTTGCAATAATTGGTCGAGATCAACCTCCAAAATATATTGGTCTTGAATATGATCATATGACTTTAGATATGAAAGATAAAATAGGTTCTATTTTTACTTTTTCAGTATTTAGTGATGTTTCCAAAGATTTGATGAATTTAAGAATGGTAAAATCAAATGAAGAAATAGAAATTATAAAAAATGGAGCAAGAATTGCAGATATTGGAGGTGAAGAAATTGTAAAAAATGTAAGAGTAGGAAATACGGAGATTGAAGTAGCTATTGCTGGACGTGATCGAATGGAGAGAGAAATAGCAAAAACTTATCCAGGGGCAGAATATATGGATACATGGGTATGGTTTCAGTCAGGAATTAATACTGACGGTGCTCATAATCCAAAAACAAATCGAAAATTAGTCTCAGGAGATATTTTATCTTTAAATACATTCCCAATGATTTCAGGATATTATACTGCTTTAGAAAGAACTTTGTTTTTAAATCATGCAGATGATGCTTCTTTAAAAGCATGGGAGGCAAATATCAAAGTACACAAAAGAGGATTAGAATTAATTAAACCAGGAATTAAATGTTCAGATATTTGTCGCGAACTCAATGAATTGTTTGCTGAATTAGGATATTTGCAGTACCGAACATTTGGTTATGGACATTCATTTGGAGTTCTTTCCCATTTTTATGGTAGAGAAGCAGGCTTGGAACTCAGAGAGGATATTGATACGGTATTGGAGGAAAACATGGTGATATCCATGGAGCCAATGATTATGATCCCTGAGGATAAGCCAGGAGCAGGGGGATACCGAGAACATGACATATTAATAATTGGAAAAAATACTGCAGAAAATATTACAAAATTTCCTTGTGGTCCCGAACACAATATAATTAAAAGTAATTAAAAAATGATTGAAAATAAAAAAATTGTAAATAGTTGGAATGAGTGGGATCCGTTAAAACATGTGATTGTTGGAAAAGCTGATGGAACCTGTATTCCAGCACCTGAACCTGCACTTGATGCAAAAGTTCCAGAGGACTCAGACATGAGGGGTCAATTTGGACCAAGAACTCAGGACACAGTCGATAAAGCGAACCAATTACTTGATGATTTTGCAAATATGTTAAAAAAAAGAGGAATAAAAGTTGATCGACCAACTCCAATTAATTTTAATCAAAATATATCAACTCCAGATTGGAGAGCAGAAACAATGTTTGGCTGTATGCCCCCGAGAGATGTTTTGTTAACTGTGGGAAATGAAATATTAGAAGCTACGATGAGTTATCGTTGTCGATGGTTTGAGTACTTATGTTATAGGCCTTTATTAAAAATGTATTATAATCAAGACAACAACATGAGACATGAATCTGCTCCAAAACCAAGATTAACCGACGCAGATTATCGAAAGGATTATTTATCTGATAAAATTGGGATTCAAAAAAGATTAGATTGGACAGAAAAAAAGTTTTTTGTAACTACCGAAGAAGAGCCTTTGTTTGATGCAGCTGATGTTTTAAGATTTGGAAAAGATTTGGTAGTCCAACACGGTTTTACAACTAATTTAAAAGGTATTGATTGGCTAAAAAGACATTTCAAAGACCATAGAGTTCATGCTGTCAATTTTCCTGGAGATCCATATCCAATTCATATAGATGCAACTTTCACACCTATAAAAGAGGGATTAATAATTAATAATCCTCAACGACGTTTACCAAAAGAACAAAGAAAATTATTTGAAAATAATGGATGGAGAATAGTTGACTCAGCTCAACCGGCGCACAACCAACCACCACCATTATGTTATTCATCTGTTTGGCTGTCGATGAACGTTTTAGTTCTTGATCCAAAAACAGTTTGTGTTGAAAAAAGTGAAGTTTATCAAGCTGAGCAGTTAGATAAATTAGGCATGGAAGTAATACCAGTTGAACTTAGAGATGCTTATGCATTTGGTGGCGGGTTACATTGCTGCACTGCAGATGTATATCGTGAAGGAGAATTAAAGGATTATTTCCCAAAACAATAATTTATAGGATGAATTGTACTATTTCATCGCTTTATTACTCGCCGATTAAATCATTATCTTTTCAAAAAGCAAAATTTTTTTTAATAAAAAAAAATTTAGGAATTATAGATGATAGAATTTTTGCTTTTTCTAGAAATCTTAAACTTGATAAGGCTAAATCAATAGCAAAAAATCCACATCAAAGACACTTAATAAATTTTTTAACTCTTAAAAATACACCCAGTTTAAATAAATTTAATTTTGTTTATGAAAATGGCTTAATTAGTCTTTTCTTAAAAAATAGAAAGATTATTTCAATAGATGCAAGTAAACAAAAAGAAGCTCTTAAACTTTCAAATAAATTTTTAGAAATTGAAAAAACTATAACTGGGCCAATTTATTTACTAAAAAATATAAAATATCCGTTTTTTGATACCACTTATTCAAACCGTGTTTCAAACACAATTTCATTAATAAATTTAAATAGTATTAAAGATTTTGAAAGAAAAATTAATCGAAAAATTGAATTTGAACGTTTTAGAGGGAATATTTATATCAATGGAATTAATGCTTTTGATGAAAGAAGTTGGATTGATAAAATCATTAAAATTAATCAAATTAAATTTAAAGTTTTAAATCATATTCCAAGATGTTCAGCCACCAATCTTAAAGTCAACTCAGTTGAACAAGATATTAATCTCCCTTTAAAGTTAAAAAAAACTTACGGCCATATCGACATGGGCATTTACTTAAGTCCCTTAAACAGTGGCAAAATATCTTTAAATGACAAAATAACCTTAGGTTAATTCGGATTTTTTTTTATAAATTCTATATATTTTATTACTTCATCAAATTTTTCGTCTGGAATGTCTTTGTAACTAGCATTGAATTTTTCTTTAACGCATAAAGCAACATGTGCATAAGGGTTACGACCTTTTGGATGATTTGGATGTTCTGGTAATTGACCTTTTAAAAAATCACCGGAGGTCTGAATTAATTTCCACAATTTACTGGCATTTTCTTTATTCATGATATCTCAAAACTTGATTTATCCTCAAATCTATAGTTTTTATTTAGTTTACACTAAATGAGTGAGGATTTCACTAATTTAAATAAAAAGTTAGAGAGTCAAAAATTTTATTTCTTATTAACAAAAGAAAAAAAAAGATATTAAACTTGTTTGGTGAAGTTTTTTGAAACTTGCAATAATTTATTAAACTATGCATATTAGAGATGAGGCACTTAAACATTTTAATAATTTTTCTGAAAAATATTTAAGCAAATATTCAAGAGATAGAAATTTTGATTTTGGTAAATTTAACAGAACAAATACCAGTTGTTTATCTAAATACATAACTCACCGCGTTATAGACGAGTTAGAACTTATAAAATCTGCCCACTCAAAATATCCTTACACAACTATTGAAAAATTTATTCAGGAAGTATTTTGGCGAACATACTGGAAAGGTTGGTTAGAATTGAGACCAAGGGTTTGGGAGGTATATAGAGAAGACCTGGTCAACTTAGAAGACTATAAAAAAAATATTAATTACCAAAATGCAATTAATGCAAAAACAACTGTTGAATGTTTTAATGATTGGGCACAGGAGTTAAAAGAGACAGGATATTTGCATAACCACGCAAGAATGTGGTTTGCAAGTATTTGGATTTTCACTTTAAAACTCCCATGGCAATTAGGAGCTGATTTTTTTCTTAAACATTTACTTGATGGTGATGCTGCCTCAAATACTTTAAGTTGGCGTTGGGTTGCTGGACTTCAAACAAAAGGAAAACATTATTTAGCAACTAGTTGGAATATAAATAAATTTTCAACTAAAAAATATGAGAATTTAAAATTAAATGAAAACGCAAGCCCGTTATCTGAAAGTGAAAATTTTGCACAATCTCCTCTTCACTTTGATAACATGGAGTACGAAAATTCTTTATTTTTAGTGCACAATTTAGATAGTTGTTATTTATTAAAACATAAACAAAAAACTTTTAACAATTATGGTTTATTTGATTTTAATGATTTCTTGCATAATAAAAATTATTCAAAAAAAGTATTAGATTTCAAGGCAAAAATTAATTTAGAAATTATTGATCAAATTAAAAGTGATTTTGGTGCTAGTACAGTTTTCAAAAATTCTGATGATATTTTAAAATTTATAAAAGAAAAAAAAATTGATCATGTGATTATGCCATACCTTAGTTGTGGATATGAAAATGATTTTATTAGTGAATTCAAAGATAAAGTTAAAATTTTTTATTTGGCAAGAGAATATGATCAATTTTGTTTCCCTTTTTCAAACAAAGGTTTTTTTGGTTTTAAAGATCAAATTCCTAAAATACTTTCAAAATTTTTATAAAATTTGAAAATATTTATAATTATATAATTTAGTAAAAGCTATATTAGAAGAAATTAACCAATCCATAAAATTATTGATTAGATAGATTGTTATTTCAGGGATTAACAGTAGTTGAAGGTACAGGCTCCAGTGTTCCATCCGGATTTATCTTACCTCCAGCAGGCATAGATGACAGTGCAGCTTCTACTGATATTTCGCTTCCATCAGCCCCTCTAATTACTGCTCCTGAATTTAGTGAAGCTTGTATTTCTTTTACTGCTGCACTTAAATTACTTCCTAGCGCTTCTGCAGCACTAAGACCTTTAAAATTTCCTGTTCCTATCGCATCTTTTGGATTCCATGTATTTTTAGATATAGAATTAGGGTTGTCTTTTTTAGGATCAGCCAGTGATTTAGTCTTGCCTAATTCTAGATCTACTAATAAGTAATTAGATAATTTTGTAAAAAACTGATCGTCAGCTTTAAATCTTTCATTATCACCGTACAATAGATTAGCCCATACTACCATATCGCCTGTCAAAGAATTTGCCCACTTATCTACTGCTGCGTCTGCTTCTTTCCAGGTATTACCTTTTGCTAATTCTGTTTCCGAAATTAACGTTCCCTCGAACCAAATATCTAAATATCTTTTTACAGCATTTGTTGATATGATTTCAATCTCTTTACCTTTGATACCTTGACTAGTAGCATAATCTATTATTGATTTTTGTATTTCTTCAACCTCTTTGCCAAGATCTCCTGCAATATTTCCTTGATCATTAAATTTTAAGTACGAAAGTGTGCGTGCTAAAGCTTCGGAATTTATTCTTTGATCTGAAGGGTTGAGTTTGGTAAAATCAGAGTCATTTAATTTTGAAAACCATTTTTGAAGCGCCTCATCATTAGGAAGATAGTCTAATTCATCATCATTAAAATCATTATCATCAGATGGATTGTAGAGCCTAGCGTCCCATTTTTTTATTTCACTGTCTTCAGCTAAACTGTTGTACCAATTCATGACTGCTTGATCAGCTCCATTTACTCCTTCCCACGTATAACCCTTTGCTAGTTGTGCTTCGGATACGAGGGTTCCTGCATACCAAGTATTCAAATAAGACATTGCAGCGTTGGAAGCTAAAATTTCTGCTTTCGATGCGTTGATACCATATTTTATTGCAGACTCTTTTACTTTATTGCTGATTGCTTTCGCTTCGTCAACGATTTTACCCGCTGATCTACGTTCACCAGTTGGATCTTCAACTGTAAAATAACTCAAAACTCTTGCCTGTGCTTCTTTAGCAATTCGATCTGCAGAAGCCAATTCCACTTTTATTTGGTTAGGATTAAGTTCATTTAAATAATCTTTCAAAGAATATCTTTGCTCAATGGTCGTAGATGTATTTTTATTAAATAAATCTATCCATTTTTTTAAACCAAAATTACCACCACCTTGATTAAGCCAATTTCGTTCAGCACTTACTGCTTGTTCAATAGTTCCACCATTAGTTAAGACTTTTTCATAGACTTCCCTAGCATGAAACCAAACATCAACATACTTCGTTCTAAGATTAAACATCACTTGTTTAGATTGTTCTTGATTGAAACCTGCTGCCTTAATCTGCGAGCTTAATTCGTTTTCTATTTTAGAAAATTCTTCATATGGAACCCCTGTTGATTGCCTGTCATCAGCATTATTTATTTTTAATAATGAAAGGGTTTTAAGTGTGGTTATTGAGTCAATTCTTTTTTCCGAAGGTTTAACACGTTCAATTTTAATAGGATTATCCTCGCTTTTCAAATTTTTTTCAGGCTGGATGCTTGCAAGCTGAATGCCTTTTTCAAGTTGGAGTATCTCATCACTTGTTGCTCCGCTCAATTTTAATTCTTTTATGATGTCACTTTTTAACTTTTTATCATCTGCGTTCTTAGAAATTACTTCTGAGATTTCCTCATTAGAAATTATAGAAATACCTTTTTTATTTAAATCAGAATTAATTTTAAAAACATCAACCCCATTCTCCTTAAGAACTATCATGTCCTCAAGCAAAGTCTGTTGATTATCTGTCCTTCTTAATTTCATTGAAGAGGAAATTTCAGTAATTATCTGAGGGTCAACCTCTTTAATTTGTGAGATGTCAATTTTGCTTAAGTCTTTTTCATATTCATTAGGAATTAATTTTGAAGTCTTATCAATCATTGCTGAAAGAAAGTTTAAATTAGACTCAAGCAAATCTAAATTTTTTTTATCACAAGATGGATTGGCTACAGAGAGTATTTGATTAATTTGTAAGAAAGCTTCATCTATGGCTTGTAGGTTAGGATCATTTGGATTTTTAGTTTTATTAATTTTTTTATTTAATTTTTTAATATCATTATCAAAATCTTTGTACGCGTCTTGAATGTTTTTACAAATTTCTGCTGAGCCTTGGTTAATAAAGCTTATCGTAAATAAAAATAAACTCAAAATAAAATAAATTATTTTTATCATTTTAAGTAATCATAAATTTCTTCCAATTCTTGATTTTGGATAGTTGATTTAAGTTTTGAGATAGAATTGTTATAAGAATCTAGTATATTTTTTTTTTCTTGATATTCTTTTGAAACTTTTTGTTTTTGTAAAGTTCCCTTTGATAAAAAAGTTCCAAGATTCCAATAAGCATTCATTGCTTCCTCTGGACTGTTAGATAAGCTTAAACCAACAGTCTCCCTCATTTTTCTTCGCGACTCATTAAGCTTTATCAAGTTCGAGACTTGTTTGCTAAATTCTTTTTCCTTTGGCCACCCAGATTTGAATTTGGTTAAATAATATTTATTGTTATTTAAATTACTTAAGTAAAAAATCTCGAATAAGGCCATAGCATATAATTGATTTTCTGGATTACTTTGATTATAAGTTTCACCTCGATTAAACATAGCCGACATCTTACCTGCTACATCAGCTGTTATGCATTTAAAATCTTTATTTTCTTCACAGTGTTTTGCAACCACCTCAAAAAATCCTGTTGGATAGTTTTTAATTTCTGAATATTCACCAAGTTCTTGAATTTTTAAATCAATTGATTTAATCAGTTTTTCATTGGCAAATCCTGCAGTATTAAAGAAAAAGTAGATTATATAAAAACTTAATTTTTTCATGAAATATAATTTTTTATTACAAAGTTTTAATTAAAAATTTCTTGAAAATATATTAATTTTTTTTAAAAAATAAAGCCGTTTTTTTTAACTTAAAAAAAATAATTCCTATTTTCTCTAATTGAAAAAAATGAGGTATCTTAACTAAAATCATAGCTAATTTAAAAAATAACATTTAAATAATAAAGTTATTAGCTAATAGACTCCTAAAAAAATATTTAGTAACTTTTGATTGTGAAAAAAATATTTATTTTAATTATTTTTCTCTACTCTAACGCAATGGCAACTGAAGAAGCAAAATATGAACTAGTAAGCAAAAATGATATTTATGAAATAAGAAAATACTCAGATCGATTAGCAGTAGAGACCATAACTTCTGATCAAAGCTATAGTTTTAGAAAATTGTATAATTATATTTCTGGTGGAAATGAAAAAAAACAAAAAATAGAAATGACTACACCTGTTACTGTTATAGAAAAAAGTGGAGTTATGACTATGCAATTTTA
>Ga0194115_10000292_pt1 | contig 77020 bp, 96 predicted proteins | sample TA2MahsurfametaG_3_FD_148656 | JGI IMG/M metagenome (GOLD analysis project Ga0194115, IMG submission 148656) | Freshwater microbial communities from Lake Tanganyika, Tanzania - TA2015002 Mahale S4 surface | ecosystem: Environmental > Aquatic > Freshwater > Lake | place: Tanzania: Lake... | reverse complement strand
ATGTGATTTGTATATTAAAAAATATGGAGAGTTTGATATTCATCCCTTTCAGGGTAAAGATGTTGTTATGGACGGATTTAATATTCCAAAACGAGCAATCTCTCTAATGTGGAATCAACGTTCAGTCGACACGGGATTGGGGTTGAGTTTTAATATAGCAAGTTATTCTCTACTATTAATGATGATTGCTAAACAAGTTAATATGGTTCCAGACGAAGTAATTGGTAATTTAGGGGATGTTCATTTATACCTTAATCATATTGAACCAATCAAAGAACAATTGACAAGAGAACCTTACCAACTACCAACAGTAAAAATATCTGACAGGGTTGTTAATGATATTTCAGAATACACTTTAGATGATATTATTTTAGAGAATTACCAAAGTCACCCAACTATTAAAATGCCGTTATCCAATTAATTTTAGGACTACCCTTTAACTTTTTTTCTTTTTATCAAATTGAAAACTAAAATCCACGTCAACCAACATCACATTCGTTCTAATAAAACCAAAGGGACGGATTTACCAGTTATCACAGTTAAACAAGGTAAAAAAAATACCTACTGCAATGAGGTCGAGATTTTGGGCCCGAGTAAAATCATCTATTGTGGTTCTGGAACTGAAATCAAACCCTTGATTTCTTGTGGTGCAAGAGTTATAATTGAAACTGAAGCTGAAGTAAAAATTATAAAATGAAAACACAATCATTACTCAACAATGAGGGGGACAACCTCACGTTGAAAAAACTGGATCCAGATCAATTTCAAATCTTGGATCAGAACGGTCAAGTTATAGCCAATTACACACTCGTACAACTCTGTGATTGGATCCAGGGTAAAACAACGATAATCGCTCCACCTATTGATAACGAGGACGAAATTAATGAATGGCATTATCCTTCATCAGCTGGAGATAAACCGTCACTACACAAACTTTTTAGTTACATTTTCAAATGATAAGATGGTTGTACAAACCTAGTGGATTTGCACCAGTTCAAGCTGAGGGGTATTTTCTAGGGTATTTTTTTTATTTCAGATCCCGGTGGGAAACTATCACGATTGATTTTGCGCTGAGTCCAAGCAAATGGGCAAAAAGAAAAACAATTAGAATTGAATTGAAAAAAACACAACCATTCGAAGCCAGCTGGATTTCAAAAAGACAAGCAATCTTTCTGATTTACTACGGTTGTTTACAATTCATTTTCAAAAACAAGGACATTCTTTTTGAACCAGAAAACGATGATTACGTTCCATTCAAAGACAATTGTAAGAGAATTTCAAATCATTTCTCAAAAATTCCATATAATTTCGGAAACTACAATGATATAGGATCCGAATTTGCAAAAGCACTATCAAATTCTGAAACGCCTTTGAATGAAGAATATGCTCACGAAGTAATTGTTGGATTTTCAGAACATCTCAATCTTTCAAACAAGTTATGATAGTTGAAGAACTAGACTTCGGAAATCAAATATCAGGTAGAATAGTTCACAAAAAAAATACTTATCATATTTTCAACAATATTTCCATGTCAGAAGAATATCGATGCTACATCGTTTCTTCAGTAAATCCAAATGGATTTTATCTTACCTCTATGAAGTCACAAGAACAAGCAAGAGAATATTTATTACAGTTACAAAATTCCAAAACAAAATGATCACATACGTTATCCTCTGGTTTCTGATCATGATACCAATTTTATGTATTTCGTGGATCTTGGCGACTTTAATCGACGGTATGAACAAAGATAATTCAGACTACAAAGGTCTAGACCTCTTTGATGAGGAAGACAAAAACCTTGTATAATCTTAAGATATTACAAACCACACTCGAGCAAGTACGGCTTGATTGTATCAGCATAACACTTAGACCACAGTCTCTCGTTGGCTCTAGCTTCGATCTCGAAAGGGTGTTTGTAGTACCCGAATTTATGGTGTAAACGAACATAGTCACGCTCCATAGGTTGAAGGAAGTGAGTATACTCGTGAATTACAACGGAAATGAGTGAACGAACTGACGGACACATATCCGAATAGATAACCATTTGGTTACACCAAAACTTGAAGTGACCTTGTTCTTTGTTCTGTTTAGCCGTTGTTCCAGCTTTTTTGACAACGAACTCCAGATTAGCTCGTCTGTTACCCATATTGGCCTTACACCATTCGAGGGTCTTCTCAGCGATAATACGTTTACGTCTCGTATTCAGATCGTCGGTTTTGAATAGGGGGTTTATCATAGTGGCACAAAGATACACACAAAACCGGGAAAAATTATGAGGTTTAGTTCGATTTTTCCACAAATTCTGTGTAAAACTTGTGGATAAAGTTCTTTACGATCGAAAAATTTTCATCTGTGAGTGGAATGTTTTTGTTAATCATATCGTGCGTGGACATAAAACTACCATCAATTATGAGATATTTGTTCATTCCAATTGGTTTGGAGTTGTAGGTCTTTTTTGCAAGTTCCAAATAAACAATATCAGAATCTCCACCTTCTTTTGGATCTATAATTAAACAAATACAATTTTCATCACTTTTTTCTAAATGAATATCAAAATTATCCAAAATTAACTTACTGACATTGTCAAAGGTTAGATCCATAAAAAAAATTTGAGGTTTGAGAAAAGATAGTTAAAAAATTTCAAAAGACAAACTATAAATATTAATCAAATATGATAATTTTCGATTATTTCAAAAAATTTTGATTTAACTGAAATATTTACTATCTTTGGAAAAAAAGAACAATGGAATTATTTTACTTTTTACTTAAAGGATGTTTTATTTCTTTGATATTCATTTTGTCAATTGGTAGTCTCCTAGCTGTTCTTGAAATTATTACCGAAAAATACGAAAAAAATAAAATCTTCAATCTAATATCATGGACAACAATTTTAATTTTAATACTCATAGTCGGAGCTTACTTTTCAAACTAGAAGGTTTACGTTACAAAATAGAAGAAAAATACAGATCTTCTGTTAGATTTATCAAGAACGCCTGGAAATTTAGGAAGGCACTTTCTCAAATTTACTGGTGGGACTACCAAGGTATTTTGGTTTTCATGGAGACCTTTTTCAGGATCATGGCTGATAACTTGGAAAAACATGGTAACGAAGAAAATAACAGTAGAATGAAAAAAGTTTATCAGATGAGGAAAGCTTGTTATATTCTTAAAAACCACACTGAGTATAAATTTTTGGAATTGGCTGAAAAAGAATTGGGTTCTTGTTATGAATCTGATATTGAATTCGTTCCAATTGACGATAAAAATGAGAAATTTGAACTAGTAGAAACAAATCTAACCCAAGAACAAAAGGATCACAATTCAAAGATTTATTACAGAGCTAATGAAATTGAAATTGAACAATGGAATGAATTTTGTGAAATACTGAAAGGTACCGAGGTCAGTGAACAAAATAATCTTTCTTATGAAATTTACGTCGAAAAGACCGATGGTCGCGGGCTTAAAACTTGGTGGGATTAAAATATGAAATCAAAACTCAAAAACACGCTTTTGATCACAATATTTGTGATGGGCTGGACAGGGTTACTCATGTCTTTGAAAGACAAATTATGCATTTCAAGTCCTTTAGTTTTCATTTCACTCTCCATTATTATAGTTTGGGTACTTGTTTCGATAATGTTTTCCGAAGAGATTAAGTAGTTTTTTCGAATATTCTATGTTTAGTGTTTGAAAATGTTAAAACATATGATATTTAACATAAAGTAATAAATAAAAATTATGAAAAAAATATCATTAATTTCAGAAGCTACAACTTTAGCAAGATTTTATCTTAAAAGTGGACAACTAAGTCAAGAAGATTTTGAAAAATTAAAACAAATTGACCCCACAGGTCCTGACAAATTTAAATTTGTTGATTGGATGGCTAAACAATGGATTAATAAAAATGTAACCAATTGGGACGACTTGAGGAATAAAATTGAAGAATATGCTGTTCTTCTAGATAACGGTAAAGCAATAACTAAGAACATCGATAATTTCAGAACTTTTGAAGACTTAAGAACCGAAGTTGATGATATCAGTAATTCTGGTGCTAACTTGTCCAATAAAGATTTAGAATCTGATTTCGAGATAGTTGTCGATAATGAACATATGTATGTTATAGCTCCCGACGAACATTTAGCGTCCAGATCACAAGCACTTAAACACTTTGCACATAGATTATGTGGTGATGGTAAAATAGACTGTGCCTGGTGTACCACATTCAAAGATGATTCCCAATTTGTAGACAAATATTTTGTTAAAGATCAGACAATATATTATTGTGCTATTAAATCTGATGAACTTTTGGAAAAACTAAAAGAAATTGTACCTGATCGTGATGACTGTTCATTACGTGCATTAGCCATTTTAGTAAACAGAGACGGAACTTACACTGGTACTTGGGATAGTGCGGATAGTTTTATTGATGTTGATATAACAAAACAAATAGTAAACCTTCTGAACGAATATCGGAAAAAATAAAATTTTCAATGATTAAGTTCAATAAAATATTGTCTGAGATCTATTTTGAGGACTTCCCTTTTGAAGATGATTATAAAAAAGAATATGCAAATTTAGGGCCAGAAATTAATAGTGATGACAACATCTTCATTCCTCGCAGAACAAAAAAGGAAAAGGATAAGAAATTACTTTTCAGAACATACAGAAAAATACGTGATTACATCAAAAATGGTTCACAAGGTGATTTAGAATTAGTGGATTCATCTATAGAATTCTTACCTAAAAACTTTACCCAAGTTAGGGGTAATCTAACATTAAGATGTGTAAATCTTAAATCACTTCCAGATAACTTAATAGTCAAGGGATATTTAGATCTAGATGATTGTAAAAACATCACATCACTTCCCAGTGGTCTTAAAGTAGACGGTGCTTTAGATCTCAGATATACCAATATTACTGAACTACCACCAGACTTACAATTTGGAGGAACTCTTTATCTACAAAGGACACCAATAGAAAAACTTCCGAATAATTTAACAATCAATGGATCGTTGTATTTACACTTTTGCAAAAACATCACATCACTTCCCAGTGGTCTTAAAGTATTTGATACTCTTAATCTCAGAGAAACTAATTTCAAAAAATTACCACCAGATTTGCAAGTTGAAAGTTTAGTTTTGTATGACACACCTATATCTAGAAATTATTCACGTGATGAAATAAGAAAAATGGTACCTAAGGTTGAAATAATATTGTTATGATCAAGTTCCTGGACATATTAAAAGAAAGTGATGACAACATCTTTATTCCTCGAAGAACAAAAGAGGAAAAGGATAAGAAATTACTTTTTAGAACCTATAGAAAAATACGTGATTACATCAAAAATGCTCCACAAGGTTATTTAGATTTACGTGGTTCACCTATAGAATTCTTACCTAAAAACCTTACCCAAGTTAATGGTGATCTAATATTAATTAGATGTGAAAATCTCAAATCACTTCCAAATAACTTAACAGTTAATGGAAGGTTAGATCTAGAGGGTTGTAAAAACATCACATCACTTCCGAGTGGTCTAAAAGTACTTGGAACTTTAGATCTCAGAGATACCAATATTACTAAACTACCACCAGATTTGAAAGTTAGAAATAGTCTTATATTAATGAGAACACCAATAGAAAAACTTCCAGACAATTTAATAGTTAATGGTGATTTAGATCTAGACGGTTGTAAAAACATCACATCACTTCCTAGTGGTCTTAATGTAAAAGGTGATCTAGATCTCAGAGATACCAATATTACTAAACTACCACCAGACTTAGAAGTTTTAGGAAGATTAATTTTGTATAACACACCACTATCTAGAAATTATCCACGTCATGAAATAAGAAAAATGGTACCTAATGTTGAAGGAGATATATGGGTATGATTAAGTTCTTGGACATATTGAAAGAAAGTAATGACAACATCTTTATTCCTCGAAGAACAAAAGAGGAAAAGGATAAGAAATTACTTTTTAGAACCTACAGAAAAATACGTGATTACATCAAAAATGGTTCACAAGGTGATTTAGTTTTACGTGATTCGCCTATAGAATTCTTACCAAAAAACCTTACCCAAGTTAATGGTGATCTAATATTAGATGAATGTGTTAATCTCAAATCACTACCAGATAATTTAACAGTTAATAGTGATCTAGTATTAATGGGATGTAAAAATCTCAAATCACTTCCTAATGGTTTAAAAGTAAAAGGTAATCTAGATCTCAGAGATACCAATATTACTGAACTACCACCAGACTTAGAATTTGGAAAAAGTCTTATATTAATGAGAACACCGATAGAAAAACTTCCAGAAAATTTAAAAGTCGATGGTAGGTTAGATGCAGAGGGTTCTAAAAACATCACATCACTTCCCAGTGGTCTTAAAGTAGACGGTGCTTTAGATCTCAGAGATACCAATATTACTGAACTACCACCAGACTTAGAATTTGGAGAAAGTATTTATCTTCAAAGAACACCAATAAAAAAACTTCCGAATAACTTAAAAGTTAATGGAGAGTTAGATTTAAGTCATTGTAAAAATTTACAATCACTTCCTAACGGACTCGAAACGATGAATTTATATTTAAGAGGTACCAATATTGAAAAATTACCGTCAGATCTAAAAGTCAAATGGGGTATAGTTTTGTATAACACGCCACTATCTAATCTTTCAAAGGATGAAATAAGAAAAATGATACCTAATTTTAAAGGAGAAATATATCAATGATCAAGTTCCTGGACATATTGAAAGAAAGTGATGATAACATCTTTATTCCTCGAAGAACAAAAGAGGAAAAGGATAAGAAATTACTTTTTAGAACCTATAGAAAAATACGAGATTACATCAAAAATGGTTTCCAAGGTGATTTAGATTTACGTGGCTCACTCATAGAATTTTTACCAAAAAACCTTACCGAAGTTAATGGTGATCTTTTATTATTCAGATGTAAAAATCTCAAATCACTACCGAATAATTTAACAGTTTATGGTCGGTTAGATCTAGAGGGTTGTAAAAACATCACATCACTTCCCAGTGGTCTAGAAGTAATAGGTACTTTAGATCTCCAAGATACCAATATTACTGAACTACCCTTAGATTTGAAAGTTGGATATAATATAATTTTGAATCATACACCGATAGAAAAACTTCCAAATAATTTAATAGTCCATGGTAGTTTAAATCTAAGAGAGTGTAAAAACATCACATCACTTCCAACTAGTCTTAAAATAAAATATTGTCTAGATCTTAGAGGTATCAATATTACTGAACTACCACCAGACTTAGAAGTTGGAGGAAGTATTCTTTTACACGGTACACCACTATCTAATCTTTCAATGGATAAAATAGAAGAAATGATACCTAAGGTTAAAGGAGACATATTTCTATGATCAAGTTCTTGGACATATTAAAAGAAAGTGATGACAACATCTTTATTCCTCGAAGAACAAAAGAGGAAAAGGATAAGAAATTACTTTTTAGAACCTATAGAAAAATACGTGATTACATCAAAAATGGTTCACAAGGTGATTTAGTTTTACGTGGTTCACCTATAGAATTCTTACCTAAAAACCTTACTGAAGTTAATGGTGATCTAGTGTTAAATGAATGTGTAAATCTCAAATCACTACCAAATAATTTAACAGTTAATGGAAGTTTAGATTTAGGAGGTTGTACAAAAATCACATCAATTCCTAGTGGTCTTAAAGTAAAAGGTAATTTATCAAGATTAATTTTAGGTAATCTTTGGCTCTCAAATACCAATATTACTGAACTACCACTAGATTTGGAAGTTGGATATAATATAATTTTGTATCGTACACCGATAGAAAAACTTCCAAATAATTTAATAGTCCATGGTAGTTTGAATCTAAGAGAGTGTAAAAACATCACATCACTTCCTAGTGGTCTAAAAGTCCTTGGAACTTTAGATCTCAGAGATACCAATATAACTGAACTCCCATCAGACTTAGAAGTTGAAGGAACTATTCTTCTACAAAGTACACCACTATCTAATCTTTCATGGGATCAAATAAGAAAAATGATACCTAAGGTTAAAGAAATATGGGTATGATCAAGTTCCTGGACATATTAAAAGAAAGTGATGACAACATCTTTATTCCTCGAAGAACAAAAAAGGAAAAGGATAAGAAATTACTTTTTAGAACCCATAGAAAAATACGAGATTACATCAAAAATGGTTCACAAGGTGATTTAGATTTAAATGGTTCACCCATAGAAGTCTTACCAAAAAACCTTACCAAAGTTGATCGCAATCTAATGTTAATTGGATGTGAAAATCTCAAATCACTTCCAAATAATTTAACAGTTAATGGTGATTTAGATCTAGACGGTTGTAAAAACATCACATCACTTCCTAGTGGTCTTAATGTAAAAGGTGATCTAGATCTCAGAGATACCAATATTACTAAACTACCACCAGACTTAGAAGTTGGTAATAGTATTTTTCTTCTAAGAACACCGATAGAAAAACTTCCAGACAATTTTGCAGTTAATGGATATTTGGATGTAGACGGTTGTAAAAACATCACATCACTTCCAAGTGGTCTTAAAGTAAAGTATGATTTAGATCTCAGAGATACCAATATAACTGAACTACCACCAGACTTAGAAGTTTTAGGAAGATTATTTTTGTATCGTACACCACTATCTAGAGATTATTCAAGTGATCAAATAAGAAAAATGATACCTAAGGTTAAAGAAATATGTACAAAAAATTGTGGTGAGTTCTTCTGATATTTACGCTTGCTGTAGATCAAGCGAGGTAATACCATCCAAATAAAAAGAAAGTGATGACAACGTGTTTGACACTAGGACAATTCACCCGACATTGTCTTTGACAAAACCACTCGGTTAATTCTGGTGATCTTCCTAGAAAGGTTCTCGTAGTGTTTAATAACAGTACCACGAACTTGGACTTGAGAACCCTTATCCAAAGACTCATTCAACCAAAACTCAAAGAGATTACCATCAGGATCTTGGGTGAGGTACTTAGGTTTGTCGTCACCAACCGACTTTCTGAATAAAACGGTCAAAAAGAGATCAAGTCTAGTTTTTGGTTCACCAACCCAAACACTTTTACAAGTTTCACGATTAATCTCACTGAGGGTCTGAAAATATAGATCACACAAACCAGTAGCAATCTCAAGAAACTGGTTTCTTTTACCAGTGTAGTTTTTGGCCAACCAAACCACATAACGTGGATCTTTTTCGTAGACCTCAGACAAGGTTTGACCTTTGTATTTACCAAAGGAGATTTGATCAGCATTGAACCTTTCTGGAAGTCGGTTATCACCAGAGTAAAGAAGAATGGGAAGACCTCTTCCAGTAGCTACTTTTTTTACAGCCTCTACTAGATCTAGTGAAAGATTACGAAGGTAGGTATAGGGATTGACGTGTGGTGATCCCGGACCACTATTAAAGCGATAAAGGGTAAAATAGCACCTTTTCGCGCCAGTCGTATCAACAACAAAAATTACTTTTGATTCACCAACTTTTTGATTGTGCTCATCAACAAGTTGCGAGGCGAGTTCGAACTCTTGGTCGGTGTAATTTTTCACGGTGTTGGTCATTGTTTCAGGTTTTAATTTAGTGCAAATATACGAACAGATGACTTCATAAACAAAATTATTTGATTTTTTTTTCGATCCCGGTTGAACGAACTCAAAAAATAATTTGGTTTTATGAAATTCTTTACTATCATTAAAATGAACCAAAATGTAAAAAGACCATGAAAACTTATCCCAGAGTTGATGAATTACCTTTGTTCACACAAGTCGTTGATGATTTTGCACCTCAACGACATTCCATAATTATTGAAAAAACAAAATATGGAGTATTTTTGAAGGCCGGCAAAGATTATGAACGTTTTGTTTCATATTCCGAATTGGTTGCAATGTTTTTGAATAAAAAATAAAACAATGAAAACAATAGCTGAGCAAATCAACTGGGATTTCAAGACCAATGGTGTATTGAAAATCAACAACCATGATGGACTTCCAATCTACATTGAATCTATAAGTGGATATTGGGCAATAAGGAATTACGATTCTCGAGGTAATTGTATCTACTTTGAGGATACAGATAGACGGTGGGAAAAGAGGGAATACGATTCTCAACGTAATTGTATCTACTATGAGGATTCAGATGGTAAAATCATAGACAACCGACCAAAAAATGAAATAACCATTGATGTCTCTGGTATTGAAAACTCAGGCAAATCACGAGTAATATTCTTGTTAAAAAAATTACTGAAAGAACAAAAATTTAATGTTGAATTTGATGGGGGGAGAGATTTTGATGATGAATTTCATTTTGATGAATACATTGAAAAGAAATTCGATGATATTTTAGAGAATATCAAATCCATAACCAAAATTGTTATCAAAGAATCGCACACCTAACCATATTTTGTATTTTCACGGTTATAAGTTATATTTGTCCCACAATTAATTTAATCAAAATGGTAACCCAAAAAAAGAACATCAAAACCAATTCGTACAAATTACAAATCTTTGGTACACCAAATGAAAAAAAAGAATGTATTGAATACATTCGTAAAATGCAATCAGACTTGGCGGAGGTTGGAAACCAAATGGCCACACACCTCTGTATAAGAATCCAGTCACAAAACAATTTTAAGGATGATCAAGAAATCAAAAGATTTGTCGAAGATCATTTCTCAAATATGTTGGGGGATTTAAAAGATAGTTCATACCGATATCAGTATCGTACTGGTAAATATGCTTATATTCCATCCCATATTTTTGATGCATCAATAAATAGAATTCAATCCACGATTAAAAAAAACACGAGAGACTTTGTTCAAATGAAAACTTCAATTCCGTCATACAATCGGAATCAACCAATTCATTTTCGACCAAGAAAGGGAAATACAATCGTATTTGAGGATGGAAATTATTTTTTAAAACTACCCAAAACCAAAGGTGAACAATTAAATTTTGATACAACCTTCAAAATTATTGTAAGATCAAACAATAGGTATCAGTACGATGTATTAAAAGGTATCAAAGACGGTACATACAAAATGTGTGAATCCAAAATCACATACAACAGAGATAAAGGGGTAGAGTTAATGTTACACTTGTCATATGAAGTTCCCCAGGTTGAATCAAATGATCTGGTTGATACCGATAGACCAACAAAGACTTTTGGCATTGATATCGGGTTCAATAGACCCATTACGATCGGAACCACATCAGGTGAATACGTTCGTCAAATTACCTATGGATTGGATTACAAGGACAGGATCCGTCAATTTGACGACAAGGTATCAAGATCCAGATCTTTGGCTCAATATGCAAAAGGAGGTCACGGAAGAAAACGAAAAATGAAGGGTACCGATGCATTCAAGAGTAAAAAAGAAGGATTCAATAATAATTTTATTCATCAGTTAACATCCAATGTTATGAAATCCTTGGTTAGTATGGGAGCAACACACGTGATCATGGAAGATCTAACTGGACTTGCGTCAGTACGTGAGGGGTTTCTTCATAATTTTCAGTATGCACATTTACAAAATGTATTGGAGACCAAATTGAAATCCAAAGGTATCGTTGTCTTATGGGATGATCCAAAATACACATCACAAACCTGTCATTGTTGCAAGTATAAACATGAAAATAATCGCAGTAAAACAGACGTAACCAAATTTGTTTGTCAACAAGTGGATTGTGATAAATTTGGAATTGAACAAGATGCTGATATCAATGCGGCAATTAATATATCCAGACTCAAAGGTCACCCGGTAAAACCAAAGTCAAAACATGGAAAAATTGAAAAATGGAAACAAAAAAATTTGACTTTATCAGAATCTTGATTATATTTTATACATATTGTTCTTTGACATATTAGTTATTTAGAATCAAATTCGGAACCTAAGGATTTAATCTATGGTTCAGTTTTGAACTTGACGATCATCTATCAAGTTCGCGGTTATTGTGAACCGCTATGGTGAACCCTGAATCAACAGGGGAAGGAGAGAAATCTCACTCACCGAAAACCTCTTATGTTGGACGATTCTACAAGACGTTCTATTGTGGAATGTCCTAAAAATGGGGGGTTTACACAATTACAATCATTATGCGGTAATTGTGGATTGTCCTAAAAATCGGGGGTTTATACAATTCGGAGATTCCGAACAGTTCGAACCGAAGGATTGTGGATTGTCCCAAAAATGGGGATTTACACAATACACAATATGTCCAGTTAATTTACAAAAAAACTGGACAAATTTTGTCACAAATTTACTCTATTTTTCTGACAATCAATATATTACAACTCGTTATAATTTTTCACCAGGTGATCTGGTGTCGGATTTGATATCTGAAAATTAATTTCTATATTTAGAATATAAAAAAAATAAGATCTATGAACAGAATTGACTTTGTGACCATGAATCTCATTATGATTTGTGTCTTCAGTGTGGTACTAATTGCAATTAAGCTCTACCAAGACAAAAACAAACCGGGAGTATAATTGTATAATCAGAAAACTAAAATCTATGGGAAAATTAGATGACAGTTTAATGTGTAAAATAACAACAGGTAATATGTATGATATGTATTATGGTTATGTTCTGAATGAGGAAGAAAGCGATGAATTTTGTTTTTCTAACTATTAGATATTTATGAATAAAAAATATTATGAAAAGAACAATAAGATTATCAGAAGCTGATTTGAAAAGACTTATCAGAAGAGTTATTAAGGAGGAAGGTGATAAGCTTCCTGATCCAAGTAAGGTTTTAGCTAGTTTAGTTGGGAAAAGATTCAGTATAAGACAAAAAACCATGGGGGGGTATGGTAATAATGAACCAATAGGTCCCCCAGACGTTAATTTTTCTATTCAGGTTGAGGGGGTTGGTTCTTACGAGGAAGAATCAAGGACAGGAGCTCCATACATGGGTGTACATCTTGATGTAAACTTGATTGATAATAGTGGAAAATCAATAGGGGGTTTATATGGTACTGGTAAATTCAATAATTTAGACATTTATTGTAGTTGTGATAAAACTCTCCAAGTTGGTTTTGAGTTAGTTGGTAGCCAGAATAGAAGTTTAAATACAAGGTTTTGGTACAGTGAAAATTTACTAAGGGAAATTTCCAATAAATATTGTAGACAACTAATTGGGAAAGTTCCAGGAATTGAGCCACAAAGGAATTTTGGTTACCCTCAGGGTTGATTGAAACAAGTATATGTAATGATGGAAGATGACCTCTTCTAGTAAAACAAAATACAACCCCATCCTAAAAGGTGGGGTTTTTTATTTTCCATAAAACCTAGCAACCCTTTCATTAGTATTACTCACCGGGATCAAGTTGTATTTGTGTAATTAAGATTTGGAAATATTTAAATTATGATTATTGTTTTGATGAGATGAATAGAAAATGTCACATATAATTTCTTCTCTTTGTATAGGTGAAAAAGATGGTTCTTGTATTGAAGTATGTCCAGTTGATTGTATAGAAGATGGTGGAGAGCAAATGTATATCAACCCGGATATTTGTATAGATTGTGGTTTTTGTATAAGAGAATGTCCAGTTAATGCTATCTTTGATTCGGAATCAGTGGCTCTTAAATTTGGTCACAGAGAATCTGTAGAAAAGAATTACAGTCATTTTGGAAAAAAGTTTGGTGGATAACCGTACAGACAAATCAATTTTGGATGAAATATACATTAAACATCCGAATTTAAGACATTACCGATAACGTCTGATGATAAACAATCGTTTTAATGTTGTTTATCATTTGTTATACATAGTATTTTTTGTGTGGTGGACTTGATATTATCAAAATAAATTAGTATTTTTACAAAAAAAATAAAAATTATGGGAGAATTATTAGAAACATTAAAAAAACAAAACTCAAGTGAATTAATCACAAAATGGGAAACCATTGGGTTTCTGAGTAACGCCAAAAACAAAAGAAATTTGGCATTAGCGTGTGAATTTTCAGCATTATATCTATTAGATAATATAGAAAAGTATAATGGTGAAATAACAACATTAGCTCATCCAGTAATTGTTAGAATTTTTAGGGGAATAGAAGAAGATTTACCAGCCGAATTAATTTTTGATAAAGTGGTTCAGATTATTATACGACTTTCAGTTAAGTTAATAACATATCAAACAACTGAAGTATGGAATAATAGAAACCCAAATTTAGACAATAAAGATATTGAAGCGGAATTTGTTAAAGATTTTTGTGATAATTTTCAACTTTAGTTTAAACCTATGCGTGGATAAAAAAATATTGTGTATAACTCACACATTTGTCCAGTTTTACTTCACCTACCCACCAAGATTATGTTGTATTTGTGTATTATTCGGGTTTCGAACTATTTGTAAATTTTGGTTTTAATGATTTTTTGTCAATCTCAATTATAAAATGATATCGTAATAGATCATCATAGATCGCATAATCACCTGACGATGAAAAAGTTAAAGATTTAATTTCAAAACTAAAACCACCAATAATATCACCAGTGGGAGCGAGATATTCCAATTCAATACCATAAAGATTAAATAAATCTGTCGGGATGATATGGTCACTAACTGTTTCATAACAAGATGTTTCAAACATTAATTTATCACCATCATTGTATAATTTATATTTTGAGAATAAGTAGTCCTGGATCTTAACACCAACTGTTTTAATCAACCAACGATTTGCCATTTTAGGTTCGATTGCGAATCTTTCAATGTTCATAATTAAATTTTGTATTTGTATTTAATAAATATTAAATCTTTTTTTTTTATTGTAAAGAGAATAAATTCACTCATTTCGGTTTTTTACTTCGTAACGTTCTCCCCCCCTTTCAGGTGGGGCTCACTAAAAACCTGCATTCATAAATTCATTCTCTTCACCATAATTCCCCCCCATATAAAGAACCCCCCATATTGAGTGGTCATAAGTACAGGCCAAATGTATAACCATTTATGGTTCTCATAAGAAGGGGGGAATAAATACTGGATCACCTAATTGTCCATAAGGACAATAGAAGGATCCACAATAAATCCCCCATACTCGAAGAAAATGTTGGGGGATCATAATGGGACATTAAAAGGTATGTTTGTCCCACTTTTCCCCACCTCTTACCAGAAGTTCTGGCCTTAAGTATGACGGAGGTTACTGCTCGTTGAAGGGGGAATATAGTGGTCATAATTTGGGTCAAATACAGGTCATCTAATGGTCAATAGTGATCCATCTAGGAGACTAGCGTCTCTACCCCGATCTTGGGGGATATGATTTTTTTTCTCTGGGATTTGTGATAGGTAAAAAAAACCTCTCTCATGATAGCGTGAGGGGGAAAAAATTAACATTATATGCTCTAAAACAAACAAAATGGTGGAAAATTGTGGTATAAAGTGGGGGAAAGTGGAAGTAAGAATGTGGTGTTATTTGTGGTGTTCTGGGGTGAGGGGATTATCCCCCATCCAAAGTCCGTGACACATTCTCGGTTTTTTTGCGCATTGTTATAACAAAACCCCCTATTATTATAACATAACACACTATTATTATAACAAAACACATGATTATTATAACACAATGTTGTTTACAGTAATGTGTTTACTGTAAACTAACCCCCTACATTCAAGGAAGTATTCATAACAAAGTACACCATTGTTATATTTATGGTTATGGAACTAACGGAAGAAAAATTAAGAAGGCTTGTGAGGACTGTCATCAAGGAACGATATGATGATGAGTTTGATCCAGAGGAATATTTCAAAATTATGATGGAGGAGATTGATGCACACCTTGGTCATGTGTTAATTATGAAAGACTTGGTAAGGAATTCACTTAATGAATTTAGGAACATGATCGAGGAGATCCAGGACACACCTGAATTGGGGGAAGAGAAAAAAGAAATTCTTATACGTAAGATACTATCCATTTTCAATAACGGGGATATTTACAAGATATGAGAAAGATTTATTTAACTGAGTCTCAATTAAGGGGGATCATAAAAAGAACAATAGAGGAACAATCGTTTTTTAAGGATGGAAGAAACCCCCTATCTAGAGTGGGAGATCTAATAAGTGGTATTAGGGGAATGTATCGAGGTGAGGGGTTTAAGTATGGTGAACATTCAACAGCACTCTCTCGGTTTTTAAATAGACTTAAAAAACTGGATGTACCCAATGAAGAAGTGATGAGACATCTGGATATGTTACTTACAAGAATAAGAAATAGTTCAATGACACAAGAAAGAAAAGCTGCACTAGAAAGAATGATTACTAATGTAAAAACAAAATTCGAAGAATATCAAGATGAACTTGATACAACAATCAATAACATAAAGAGTGGTAATATTCAACCACCCGTTCAACCAACACAACCAAATATAACACCATGAAAAAAATAAGACTAACAGAAAACGAACTAAAAAGAATGATCGTCAACGTAATGGAACAAGTTGCTGATAATAATCTAAATGAGGGGGAACCAAATTATAGTCTAGAAGAATATAAACAAATGCTCGATAGTCGTATTGAGAACATTTATGATTCAATAAGTGACATTATCGATTTATTCCACGAACTTTCCGGGGATACCTCCATTGACTCCGAAGAAAAGGACTATTTGTTGGATACAATGAGGGGCGAACTTGATCAACTTGGTGTAAGAAGCCAAGAGTATGATTATGCCGATGACTATGAACAAATCATTGATGTGGATCATGAAGACACAACCGGGGATATGGATGATGAAGATGTAACCGGGGATATGGATGATGAGAACCAATGAGAAGAGTAACACTCACTGAGTCAGATCTTAAAAGGATCATTCATAGAATACTTGAAAATCAAGAGACCTCCGACTATGAAGGGGATATGGATCGAGTATCTATGAAGGCAACAACCGATCATATTATGCAAGTGTGTAGATCACTGTTGGATGATATTGATTATGTTAAAACTGAAAGGGATGCAACTAGTAGAAGCAACCTAACCCAAAAGGATAAAGATTTTCTGGTCGGTGCCTGGAACAGAGTACTTGAAATAATTCACGAAGATACTCATCCTCCATCAAACCTTCGTCCCCCATCACAAGAAGAAGACGAAGAAGACCAGGACTATTGAAGATCTCACCCGACAAGGAGTGGAGCTAAGGGGAAATCAATCTGTGTTATAACTGTTGATCTCCCCTTTCTTTATTGTGGATTGTTATAGGGGGGCTGGCCTTGTATTATAACACAGGGGGGTTATGTTATAACAATGCCCCCCCCTACTGTAGGGGGGTCTACCCTGTGTTATGGGGGGGCCTCCCCCCGTATCCCCTTCCATAGGGGGTGTTATAACACAAAAAAGGGGGGTTAATCCCGCGAGCAAAATTTTCTGAAAAAAAATTTTTGGAAAATTTTTTGGGAATATTTATAATGATATGAAATTATTAGAAATTACAAAGTTTATTATAAAGGAGAAATTAATTTTAGGTAGAGATGAAAGGGTACATATTTCTACAAATAAGATAGAATCAATAAAAGATATTGAGCAAGGAAAATCTGTATTTGGGAAACCTAATGGTTTATGGTATGGGTTTGGTGATGAGTGGATATATTTTTCAAAACATGGGTTTGATGACGATTCAAATTTAAGTTTTAAAAAAAAGAAATATGGATATAAGATATATCCAAACATGGAGAATATAATTGTATTAAGAACTAAAAATGATGTAGATAATTTTGTTGATAGATATCTTAGTGAGGTTCCTATTAATAATCAGTACAATATTGATTGGGTTAAAGTATCTCAGGATTATTCTGGTATTGAAATTCCCACGTATAATGAGTTGGGAATGAGGTCATGGGGTGACCCATTTGAAAATGGTCGGGAAGATGTTAAAAGATATTGGTGGTTATATCTATGGGATGTGTCATCTGGTTGTATATGGAAATCCAATGGTGTTTCAAGAATTAAAGAATTATAGTCTTACGATTATAACAGAAATTTTTCTGGAAAAAATTTTTGGGAAAAATTGATATTTACTACTATAGGATATTATGGCAAAGATTATAAGGTTAACTGAATCTGACTTGGTAAGAATTGTAAGAAACCTTATTAATGAACAACCGGGTAAAATAATAGGACAAAATCTTGTCAGACCAGTACTTAATTTGGTTAGGGGTCAAGGAGGTAAACAAATTTCTAAAACAGCAAAGCTGGGACAAGAAATTAAACAATTAAAAAATATTTTAAAGTTATTTAACTCTGAAACAGAAATAGCTAGAAATAGATATCTTCGTGGGGAAATAACTTATGACCAATATATGGCTGAGTTTAATAAACTAAAGAATAAATATAATACTGAAAAAGTAAAAGAAGGTATATTAAAAAGACGACAACAAATACAAGTTGAAAAAAACAAAAATGTTGTTGCAAATACACCTCAAGAAAATATAATAAAAAGTAGATATGAAGCAATGAGAAGAGGTTCAAACATAAGTCAAGGTGGTCAGTATAATGAAGGTGTATTTGATCTTGGAAATGGATATGTCGCAAAAATATCTAAAATGGGATGGGATGATCCTGCAATACAAAATTTGAAATGGAAAGATAAAATACAATCACCTAGGGTGATGAAAACAATTGAAGTTAAATCTTTCATAGATTCCCAAGGAAAAGAAATAGTTTATCAAGTACAGCAAAAAGCAACAGGTAGACCTCTGATTAGTATATCTGGTTACGATCGATTACATATACCTAAAATACATAGAGAAAATTTCAAAAAAGATCTCGAAGAATTATACAAAAATAATGTATTTGTAGATCCAAATGCAGAAAATTTTTTATATGATCCAAATAAAGGAATACAATTTGTTGATTTGGGTAGAAACCCAAATTTTCGGGATGGAATGATGACTCCGATTTTCAAACCTGAGGATCTTATAAAAAGAGTGTGGCCTCAATTTGATACCTTCTAGAAAATTTTGATATTTATCACTATAATATATTATGAAAAAGATTATAAGGTTAACGGAATCTGAATTGGTTAGAATTGTAAGAAAACTTATTAATGAACAACCAGGTAAAATAATAGGACAAAAACTTGTCAGACCAGTACTTAATTGGGTTAGGGGTCAAGGAGGTAAACAAATTTCTAACGTAGGGAGATATGCCGAAAAAATTAAGTATTTACGAAATCAGGAAAAACTCTTCTTAGAAAAAGAAGCATTATTGATGGCTAAACTCCGTAACAAAGAAATAAACGCCCAACAATTCGCTTCTGACTATGGTGAACTATTGAAAAAATACGATATTGAAAATGTACGAAATGGTATTACAAAACTACGACAACAAATTAATATTGAAAAAAACAGAATGGTTGTTGCAAATACACCTCAAGAAAATATAATAAAAAGTAGATATGACGCAATCAGAGGGAAAGACATAAGGCAAGGTGGTTCAAATAATCTTGGTGTATTTGAACTTGGGGATGGAAATGTTGCAAAATTATCTGATATGGGATGGAATGATCCCGGAATTCGAAATTTGAAATGGAAAGATAGAATAAAATCACCTAGGGTGATGAAAACAGTTCAAGTTAGATCATTTATAAATTCCGAAGGAAAAGAAGTAGTTTATCAAGTACAACAAAAAGCAACAGGTAGACCTATGAACAAATTAACTAAAACAGAAATAGAAAAAATACCTGAAATACATAAAATAAATTTCAAAAAAGATCTCGAAGAATTATACAGAAATAATGTATTTGTAGATCCAAATCCAGAAAATTTTTTATACGATCCGAATAAAGGAATACAATTTATTGATTTGGGGGGGATACAGAAATATAAACATACAAGCGCTGAAAAAATTTTAGATGTGTTGTTAAAAAAATAGTTAAAATAATTTATATTTATCACTATAATATATTATGACAAAGATTATAAGGTTAACTGAATCTGACTTGGTTAGAATTATAAGAAACCTTATTAATGAACAACCAGGTAAAATAATAGGACAAAAACTTGTCAGACCAGTACTTAATTTGGTTAGGGGTCAAGGAGGTAAACAAATTTCTAAAACAGCAAAGCTAGGTCAAGACATTGGACATTTAAGACAAATTATAATTAGATTTAATAGGGAAGAAGCAATATTAATTGATAGATTGGGTCAGGGTAAAATAAACCAAACACAATATAATTCTGAACTTGCTAAACTAAGATCTAAGAGTCAAAAAGTACGAGACGCTCTTTACAAAAGATACGAACAATTAAATATTGAAAAAAACAGAATGGTTGTTGCAAATACACCTCAAGAAAATATAATAAAAAGTAGATATGAAGCAATCAGAGGGAAAGACATAAGGCAAGGTGGTATAAATAATCGTGGTGTATTTGATCTTGGAAATGGATATGTCGCAAAAATAGCTGAACGTGGATGGCAAGACCCTGGAATTCAAAATGTGTATTGGAAAGATAAAATCAAATCACCTAGGGTGATGAAAACAGTTCAAGTTAAATCATTTATAGATTCCGAAGGAAAAGAAGTAGTTTATCAAATACAACAAAAAGCAACAGGTACACCTTTGAAAAATATATCTATTGATGATATACCTGAAATACATAGAACTAATTTCAAAAAAGATCTTGAAGAATTACACAAAAATAAAATTAACATAGATTCAAATAAAGAAAATTTTTTATATGATCCAAATAAAGGAATACAATTTATTGATTTGGGTGGACAACGAAATATTCCAGGAGATAGGTGGTTGCAGCGGTGGATGCAGGACCTGATGGAACCACCGAGGTAGATATATGTGGTTGATGGTCTCAGAATTTTAGATTCTACCCATGAGGTTTTAGTCATAAGTAGGATATTGTGTTTTATATTCATAATAGGTGTATCACGGGTATAAAATACTTATGAATTGATATTTATCACTATATGACAAAGATTATAAGATTGACTGAATCTGACTTAGTTAGAATTATAGGTAAAGTTATTAATGAACAACCACAGAAATGGGTAGGACAAAATCTTGTCAGACCAGTACTTAATTTGGTTAGGGGTCAAGGAGGTAAACAAATTGCTAAAACTACTCCTACCGTTGCTAAAGAATTCGCATCTCAGGTTCTGTCACTTAAACCACAATATATTCAAAGATTCGGTCAATCATCGTATGATGATTTAATAAAAAAATATAAGTCAGGTTCGATAGATCATAATACGTTAATTAAAACTTTATCGTCCGCATCTCAGGTGTCTCCAGAACTTGCAAAGTTTGTAACTAAGTATGGTATTAAATTTACTCAAAATGAAATTACTGAAATGAACAAAATTTCAAGATTAATTAGATATTTACCAGAAACAATTAATAAATTCATTTTTAAAAAAATCAATTTTACCATTCCAGTTCAAACAACTAAAGGTTTAAAAAATATTGATGTAAAATTAATGACATCAGAAGAAGCACCAAAAATGTGGGGAGACGATTTTGTACAATTTGGATTTGCACGAGGAGATGAGATCACCCTTATTATCGATAATCTTAAAAGGGAGATGGATCCTAGAGATATTGAGTTATTACTTTACCACGAAATTGCCCATGTTAAAGACCCAGCAATTGTAAAGAGTTCAAAATTATCGGCACAGTATAAAGCTACCCCAGAATATTTCTCGAAATCGTATTTTTTTCATCCATGGGAATTATCCGCCAACCAATCAATGATACTACAGAAACTATCCTCAAATACAAAAAATATGATGGGTAAATTGTTTTGGAATAAACAAAGAACATTAAAAGGATTGGAAGATATTATTAATTGGTGCAAAAGATGGCAGTTCGGCCCTGAACTAACAGATGATGCAGAGAAATTAATTGGGCTCGACCAACCTAATGTAAAAGATTATTTTTATGACATGGAGTTGTTCGATTCTAATAAATTACGTAATCTTAAAGCTAAAATTGCGCAACAAGCTGAATATCTTAAATCTCAAGTTAATTTGTCGTTAAAAGAACAATTGGAGTTAGGTCTCGTTGATGTTTTCGATGAATCTTTCATACACGAGGATAAGAGCATCGATCAAATCTTGGATAAGATAGGGGTGGGAGGTATGGGTTCACTTTCATCGAAAGAGAGAAGGACTTTGTATGGGTCAGGTATAAAGACAAAGGACACCTCGGATGATTACCCCCATTCTCTGATGGTCATTCCTTTTTACAATCCCGGGACACCTTTATCCAATCGTAATACTGGACTGAAACTTAGGGAGCAACATATCGAAAAATTATTGTCGAGATATAATATTCCATCCAAGGTAAGTTATGGTTTTCTTGGGTTAGGACTTGGGTTTGCTTATTATGTAAATCTCAAGTTATCTGAGCATCTCGAAGATGTTAAAACGATACTGGAGAGAAAGGGGTATACGGTGTATTCAAATGAAAGATACGATCAAGGGGTTCCCCCAAGTGTTGAGGATAAAATAAAAAAATATGAAAAATCTCGTCCAGACATTGTGTTTGAAAAGAAACATAATTTTGATTTAACTATGAGACAGGAATTGCAACGTGTGAGCAAACTATTGGGGATGAATAAGATTTCAAATTACTTTATGGATGGTATTGGGGAAAATATGATTGGACTTACATTTGAGATTAACCCCCAGGAACGTAAGACTCCTGAGGATTTGATCCGGGTTTCTAGAAAAGAGTGGTTATGAGATTATTGAGAACAACTATATGAAAAACCATTTTTAAGTAAGATGTTGATGGATATAAAGGTGACGAATTTGAGACCTTTAAAATAAAAACCCCCTATTTGAGTAGGGGGTTCTCTTTTATTCTTTTACCAAGAATCCTATGTCAGAAACTCCTTCATAGTGTTCCATATTACGTTTTGAATTATACTCCAACTCATAGTTTGGATTTTCACTTTCTGTCAATTTCTTGGTGTTTGAGGTAATTGTACTATGTTCATCTTTTGTGACTCGTATAACTACCCATAAATATAAATGGTTTTCAAGCCATTCGTTAACCATATAATCTATGTTCAATCCACTGTTTATAAAGTCGATTAACATAATGTTTGTATAACAAAGACACCCAAAAACGTGATCATTTGTTACAACTTTTCTAAATTCATCATATGGTAGACTTTTTTTTAAATTGAATGCGTTTAGAGAATATAATTTAATATCTTTTCCAGATATCCCGAGTAAACCATATCCAAAATCTTGTCTGAGACAAGTATCTATGCTAGGTCGATGTGGATTATCCATTTCAACCATAGCCTTAAGTCCGTTCAGATTCGTTCTAAATTTATGTTTTATGGTATCCAATTCTGCTGAAATCTTATCAAGCATTCGTCTATTGATGTCTTTCTCATTTAATCCGTTTGTCGGATAAAAGACAACAACTTTTTTTGGTTTCTTTGTTTTTTTTGGTTTTGATGTTTCCATTTTTTGAGTTGTTTATTGGGTTTAAGAATGTAAATATACAACATCTAAATCGTATTTCCAAATATGTGTATAAATAAAAACCCCCTAGTTTAATATAGGGGGTTTTCTGTTTATAAAATTTTTAACACTTCGTGGTTCAATCCCCCCGCCCATTTTTTATATGATGTATTTAAAATAAAAACCCCCTATTTGAGTAGGGGGTGTTTTTTGTAAATTTTCAATCTGGACAATATAGATCTTCTTCTCCCAATAATTTTATGACAGCCCAATCATATCTTAAACATTCATATAACCACCCTATCTCTTGTTTAAGGGTTTCACTTTCTGGTCCTCCTTTTGCAATCTCTGCGGATATTAAACCAAAAACTTTCATATTACCTAGTAGTGTAAAAATAACCCCGATAGCCAAACCAGCACGTCCACCGACAAGAGCCCCAGATAGTACCATAAGCATCGTAATTAAAAGATGCATGAAAACCGCCTGTGGTAATTTACTCAATCTTACATATTTGTGTTGTCTTTTACATCTTTCCCAAGCAGCTCTAAGTGTTGGTTCATATTGTTCTTTTTTCTCCATTGCACAATCGACATTATTCATGATATCGTTGATGTTCAAATTTTCAATTAAATAGTGTTTATCTGTTGCCGTTTTATGCATCTCAAGAATTCTGTTTTTCTCATCTTTACTGATGTCATTGAATAAATGTTTCATAGATTTGTATTTTATGTATAAATATCTGGAATAATAAAAAACCCCCTACTTTAATATAGGGGGCTTTTTGTTTATTTTTAATTTTAAGATCCTAATCTTTATCCTCCCACTAGACCCATCAAAACTGCATCATTTTTTATGCATTCATAAAACCACTCTAATTCTTGTTTAAAATCTGGCTCTAACTCTTTAATATTTTTTTGTGTTTCCGAGTATTCCTTCAACCTATCTGCGTAATCATTGAGAACACGAGCTCTTTGTTCGTTGAACTTCCGAAGTATCTCAGGTGGGGGAGGATTACCAGCTTCCGTTTCATCTTTAATATATTTTTCAGTACGTGCACAAATCAATAAATAAAACAAAATACGTACAATTTCATCTTCTGGGAAAACACTCAATCCTACATATTTGTGTTGTGTTTTACATCTTCTCCAAGCAGCTAGCATTTTTGCTTCTATTTCTTTTGGTCCATCTTTACTTATTTCACTTCTGATATTATTCATAATATCGTTGATATTATAATTTTCGGTTAAATAGTGTTTATCTGTTGCCGTTTTATGCATCTCAAGAATTCTGTTTTTCTCATCTTTACTGATGTCATTGAATAAATGTTTCATAGATTTGTATTGTATGTATAAATATCTGTAATAATAAAAACACCCTACTCAAATAGGGGGTTCTCTGTTTATAAAATTTTTAACACTTCGTGATTCAATCTCCCTGTCCCTTTTGTCATTCCACCCATACTTTGTTAATTTATAACTTTATTAACAATTCTTATTGAATCAGTTTTGAGGAGGACTTGTCAAGCCAGAAGATAGCAATACTTGAGATGTCTGTTTACCAACAATACCATCTTTATTTATTCTTGTAATTTTTTGGAATATTAATACTAATTTTTTAGTATTATTATCGAATGTCGATGGACAAGTTGACAAATCATTTAGACAAGACCTTATACTCGCAGTATAACCAGTTAACCATTGTTGATCCGATTGGGGTAGTACTTGTAGATAAGAAGAATCTATATTTCCAAAGAACTCGAGTAACATCTTATTTAAGTCTTGAACTATCTCACCACTCGAACCAATTTTAATTAGTTGTGTTCCACCTGTAACACCAGACCATTCATTCCTAGTATTGGCCACTGTGGAGGATCCTCTGGTAATATCATTTAATGTTCCTACAACAAAAGTACCCCCCTTACAAAAATAATTTCCAGCCCAACTCCCCTGATTGTTATTAGTGCGGGGATCCCAATATTCCCCACCAATCTTATTTGCGGATACAGTAAAGGCAAAACCACTCCACCCGGTCCCAGAAACACTACTTTCTATCCAAATCTTGTTACTACCAATTGTAGGATTATCACTTTGACCTACTTTATTTAAGACACAGGCTGGATAATCACTTCTTCGAGAACCCAAAGCATTAGACTGTTCATTTAATAATTTTTTCATCAAAACCTTCATCTCATTTAACTCTTCAGTCAAATTTAATATTCTTTTTTTCATTGTTTTTTTCATATAAATATCTGGAATAATAAAAAACCCCCCTACTTCAGTAGGAGGTTTTTTGTAAATTTTAACACCCGAATCTTTCTTCTCCTAGTAAATTCATAACAACTTAATCATATCTTAAACATTCATATAACCACCCTATTTCTTGTTTATGATTTTCAAAATCTGGTTCTTGTTTTGTAATCTGTTGATTTTGATAATCATAAAATTCATAGTTTTAAATTATTTTTTAATAATTTTGTAGAAAGTTATATTTTTGAAGCTGCTTCCTGATTTTTTTTCGTATCTGACATATTGACCAACACTCTCACCATATTCTTTGAGAGATTTCATATTTTGTAGATCTTGAGCTGTAGAAGTACCACTCATTCCTGATAGTGATTTAACCCAAATAAACTTCCCCTCTTCTATTTTTGATATTCCGAGTGATCCCATCTGTTTTCTATATCCATCATTTTCCAAAACACCTTCAAGTTTTTTTAGATCATTTTTATCTAGCTGAAGTATACCTGATTGTTTATTAGATTCCGCTTTTAATTCTTCGAAATTCGCACTCTCTACAATTGGTCGAGAGTTATTGAAATTGTTGAGTTTGAAATTTTCGGTTAAATAGTGTTTATCTGTTGCCGTTTTATGTATCTCAAGAATTCTGTTTTTCTCTTCCGAAGAAAGATTATTAAATAAATGTTTCATAGTTTTTTATATCTTACTAGTTGAAACCTCCTGAAAGTAAAATTTATTATTTTTTACAGTCCACCAACCTTGATTTTGTACTAAGTTGGTATCAATGGAATCAAGTGATGGTCTAATAGTCCAACAAAGACAATTAGGTGTACTACAAGGTTGTGCGGAATTATTATTGAAATAAAACTCCGTTGATACTGGACCGTTTTTATACCAACCTTTTAACCATTTATATTGCGTGAACACATACGGTAAGTCCCCTTTTACAGTAGCCGGGTTACTTACCCTGTTATTTGGTAATCTGGGTGGTGTATTAAACCGATCCATCCCTGTTTGAGTTTTTTTTGCAGGTGGATTTATGAATGAGGTCACCTGTTCATCTAAATCAAAAAATTCATTAAGTGGTTTTCTATAACTATACTTCCCATGCATTTCGATAATTTGTTTTTTCTCTTGTTCAGAAACTTTAAAATTTTTATACATATTACTTAGTTTTTATTTATAAATATTTATATCTTCAAAAGAAAAAATCATCTTACAACAATTCTTCTTGCTCTTTGAAAAGGAACATGTAGAGTAAATCTAACTGTATCCGTGCAAGATGGACTAGTTGAAGTGATTGCAGGTCTTACGATAATGTGTCTGATAGTGTAAGTTCCTGGTCTATACATATGTCTTGCAACACGAGTTGTTCTTACAGGTGAAGTATCACCCATTACCCAATAGTGGTTAATTGTGGTATCGGGTAATGGAGACCTAGCAAATACTCTATTTGGTGGCATAAGTTCCAAAACAAACCCAGCATTACAAAGATTATTAGTTCTTGCACATGATAATGATGCGTCCGCATTTGTTTCGTCATTTGATTTTGAAAGTTCAATGTCTTGACCAGTCGGAATATTTAATACATTGTTTTCTTTTTGACAAGATAGTGCCAAAAACAAAATGGCGGTGATTGATAAAAGTATTTTTTTCATAGTTTTTTATTTTTATGTATAAATATTTGGAATAATAAAAACAATCCTAATTTGAGATGAGTTCTTTTTCATTACTCAAAATATTTATACATATAATTATAAATTATGAATAGGACATTGATTAAAGAAGAATTAAATAGGATTAGAGAGTTGATGGGATTTCTGATTGAAACAGAACAAAAATTTGATGATCCAGCAAAAGCTGATTTTGTTGAGAAGGATCTAGAAAAGTTTTATAAAAATTTAGAAGATGCAATTGACGTACCAGAAGGTTTAAAACAACAACCATATAAAAATTATAGTTATCAAAAAACTGTAGAAACTATGCAGATAGGACTCACATTACTTGGTTACGAACTTCCAAGGTTTGGTGTGGATGGAAAATATGGCCCTGAAACAGCCGCCGCCGTAAAAAAATTCAAAGATGACAATAAAGAAGCAGTTGAAAAAATAAGAGAGAGTAAAATCAATAAAAAATTTGCAAACAAGTCTTTTATATCAGAAACTCTAGAATTAATAACTCTTAAAGATTTAGAAAACAATTATAATTATGTTAATTCAGATCAAGACGGAACCGTGAATGATCAAGTAAGTAAAAGTTTGTTGGATGATATAGAATTAGCCGCAAAACGTGCAGGCGTTAGACCGAAGATTCATTTTGCACAACACGGCCACCCAGACATAAATAATCCAAACAATAATAGTAGACACAAAAGAAATATAGCGGTAGATATAGGTTCTATTGATGGAGAAATGGGAGATACACGAAACGGACGTGCTCGAAAATTTAAGGCTTTAGGTGATAAATTGAAAGACGAATTAGTAAAATTAGGATATAATTGGAACGCTGAAAGGGGGCACCAAAAAGCAGTACTTTGGCAAACCTTCGTTGGTGGTAATCACTATAATCATCTGCATATATCTAATAATGAAGGTGAGGAAGGACATGTACCTGTATTACCATCAGGAGATATTTCAGGTCCGGGTTCTGTTATGGAGCCTGTTTATTTAAAACAAATGTTAGTACTTTTGAAGACCAAAAATATTAATGTTGAGGATATAAAAAGATTTATAGATCTTGAAATAGGATTAAACGAAAAATCTTCTTCTGGTACTATTATTTTTATAGGAGGACTAGTAAAAAATATGAGTACAGAAAACCAAACGAAAGTTCTTGAAAGGGGATTACCATCTGGATTGAAAGTTATGAGTTTTGGATTTAATAATTCTGCAAATATAAAATCTTATGTACAAAATAATCCGGGATCCATTATAATTTGTTTTAGTAAAGGATGTGAAGCGGCCCCTTATCTTACAAAGATCAAAGGGGTTGATCCTAGAAAAATATTTATGATTGAACCTTATCATGCAAATGGTGCAAACAAAGGACTAGGTAACTTAGGAATACCAGAAAAGAACTTTTTTGTTGGACCACATGCTGGTAGAGGTAAGGGCATTGTAGCTAATCCATCTAATTCTAATGGAAAAGATCATTTTGATGCTCTTGCAACATCTGCTCGTCAAATTTTTCCATAATTTTATGTAAAAAAATTGGAACAATAAAAACCCCCTACGTAAATAGGGTTCTCTGTAAGGATTAAGTCTATATGCCTCTCTTCTAAGATAAAGAAATGACTTCTCTTACGAGGTAAAGTTTCAGGAATTGGTTTCCGATGCCAATTCCGCCTCCACTTGAGCCAAAGCCCTGAGCGTTTTGAGTAATGAATCTGGTGTTACAGATATACTATCAATACCTTCCCTGACTAGGAAGGTGGCAAAATCTGGATAATCCGATGGACCTTGACCACAAATACCGACTTTGGTTCCTGTCCTTTTAGCAACTTGGATTAATTGGGAGATCGATCGTTTGACTGCTGGATTACGCTCATCGTAAAGATGAGAAACCAAAGCGGAATCTCGATCAAGACCCAGTGTTAATTGAGTCAGATCGTTGGACCCAATGGAAAACCCGTCGATATGAACAGCGAATTCCTCAGCCATTATTATGTTGGAAGGTAGTTCCGCCATTAGATATATTTCCAAACCATTTTCACCTCTACGCAAACCGTTTTCTGCCATGACTTCGTAAACCTTGAGCAACTCCTCCACCGTTCTGCAAAAAGGAATCATAACCACGACATTGCTAAGCCCCATTTTTTCACGTACCCTTCGTATTGCTTTGATTTCCATCCCAAATGCTGCTCGATAATCTTTGGAATAGTACCTCGATGCACCTCTCCAACCTATCATAGGATTCTCTTCTTCAGGTTCAAAATACTGACCTCCAAGCAAATTTCTATATTCGTTGGTTTTGAAGTCCGATAATCGAACAATGACCTTCTGTGGGTAGAAGGCACAGGCTATTCGAGCAATTCCATAACTCAATTTTTTGATAAAATAAGTCTCTTCATCTGGAAACCCACGCATTAGTACGGCAATTTCTTCAGATAATGCGGTATCTCCTAAACTATGATGTTCCAACAAAGCTTGAGGGTGAACTTTGATAAAATTATTAATGATAAATTCCTCCCGAGCCAATCCAACACCAGCATGGGGTAGTAATGCAAATTTGAAGGCAATATCAGGTGAAGCTACATTAAGCATTACTTGGGTTTTGACTTGCGGCAATTCGTTCAATTGAGTTTCCACGATTGTGTAATCCAAGAAACCAGGAAATACCATACCAATATCCCCTTGACAACAAGACACAGTGACCTTCTGGCCAGGTGAGAGTTTTTCTGTAGCATCTAAACTACCCACTATAGCTGGTAATCCCATTTCCCTCGCTACAATGGCGGCATGACAAGTTCGTCCACCTTTGTTGGTGACGATTGCGGAGGCCTTCTTCATAATGGGTTCCCAATCGGGATCAGTCATTTCGGTCACTAGAACGGAACCAGGCACAAAGGAGGCCGCATCCATACTACCATCCCTACCATCTAAGCCGTACATAACAACCACCTCCCCGGTTGCCAAACCATCTCCCACAGCAACACCACGCACCAAGGGTTCCCCTGCATCCGAATTCAGTCGATATTCCACCAAGGTTTCCTTGTCCTTATTAGAATGTATGGTTTCTGGTCTTGCCTGAACCACCATAAGTTCTCTTGTCAAACCGTCCACAGCCCATTCCACATCCATCGGACACCATTGACCTTTGAGTTCCGAATAGTACTTCTCAATGATACACACCCAACGTGCAATTTCCAAAGCCTGCTCATCGCTGATACTGAAGCGATTTCGTTGATCGGGATAAAGATTAACGATCTTGGTAAGCTTACCTGAGTCATCTCCATAAATCATTTTACGATCTTTCTGACCCAGCTTTTTTTCCACAATGGCGGAATAACCTTGCAACAAGGAGGGCTTGAACAAAATAAATTCATCGGGCGAAACTGCCCCTTGAACCACCAACTCTCCCAAACCGTAGGATGCGTTAATCACGACTACATCTTTGAACCCTGATTCAGTATCCAAGGAGAAAGCGACCCCTGAGGCCGCCAAATCGGAACGTACCATTTTTTGGACACATACCGACAAACCGACTGCAAAATGATCAAATCCAAATTGATGTCGGTATACAATTGCTCTATCCGTAAAAAGGGAAGCAAAACAATGTCGTACAGAATCCAACAATGACTGTGGACCCCTGACATTCAGAAATGTTTCTTGTTGCCCAGCAAAGGACGCGTCTGGCAAATCCTCAGCCGTAGCAGAGGAACGTACCGCCACATCGGTCATATCCTGCCCGTATTGCTCGGACAAGGAATTGTAGGCTTGACATATCTCGTGTTCAATCTGCGGCGGAAAAACGCCGTTACGGATGAGTTGTCTAACCAAATTACCCTTTTTACGCAAATCCATTATATTTTCGGGGTCTATTCCCTCCACCAAGTTTCTAATCTGTTCCCTAAAGCCATTATGGTCTATGTACTCTTCGTAAGCGGTGACGGTAATGGCATATCCGTCTGGGACTCTGATACCTAATTGCTTTAGATGTTGGATCATTTCACCCAAAGACGCATTTTTACCACCTACTTTGGGTAAATCCCTCAAAGAAAGTTCACTGAGGGGTACGATAAATTTCATATTTTTTTTAATTGTGTTGTTTTTGTTTGAAAAAATTTTTGACACTTTGCGGTTCAATCCTCACACTACTTTTTTGGTTTTGAATCTTTAAAATTAAGTTCTTCTTTCTTTGCAGTCAATTGTTGATCCAATGATTTGTTATTGTAATTTGGATTGTCTTCTTTAAATTTACAATATGCATCATATGTCCTTATTACACCCTTGTTAGAGAATAAACCATATCCCTGAACTATTTTATCGAGTTGTTCCAATTTTTCGTTTCGTGTCATTTTTTTTTCTTTGATTGCTTTTTCAACAATTCTGATTAAATCAGACTCGGTTAATCTTATTACCTTTGACATAAATGTGTATTTTATACATAAATATTTGAAAAAATAATTTAATGAAATATGTGATGTTGTTTGGACAAATAAGGTGATTAGTAGTGGTCATGATTGTTGATAAATTTCCTTGATTGTACCATCTTTGTAAAAAATTCTGGAATCGGGACTTGTCCAACCGTAAAGGTTGGCCATGATTTGTGCATACTGCTCAATACTGTCCAATCTAATAGGACCTGTAACCCTAAGTGACCCATATTTTTCTTCAACGATTGGCTCAACTAACCAAGTAGCACTAGGGTATTGACTCTTCAAATTTTGAATGACAACATCTTCCTGAACACTTTCTTTTGTACCACCACCCAACCATTTAGAGATCTCGTAACCTTTCCGTTTCGTGTTCATATCCTCAAGATCGATGACATCTAGTGATGGATACCAACGATCACCACAACAAGAACAATCCATACCTAGGTTACAACCATCCCAATAACAACCCAAATCCTCGGCAATTGAAATAGTTTCCTTTTCTGACTTACCCTCGATAATCAATCTGTGACAAAGTTTGTCATTAGTCACGAATGAACCACCACTATTGTTTTGGGTTAACACATAAAACTGGGTTGGAGGTACAAGAACTTTTGATTTTTGTGTCATTGTTTTGAGGCTTAGTCTTACAAAGATACAAAAAAATTTCTATATTTCAATTCCCTAACTTTTTTTTTCGTAAGTATTTAAAATTTCAACATCTTCAAAGTTTGGAACGTAAATTTCGAATTCGTATGGGTTCATAGTTCTTGTTCTAATTGTTTGTTCCACATCAATAACATTTTGGTTTGGTATTAATCCCACATATATTTTATTACCAAAACCCTCAGCTACTTGAACTTCTGTCGTCCAAGAACCCCCTTCATAATCTTTTCGTGGATTAATTGTGTTGATTCCTCGGTAAACCTTTAGAGGATATTGAATATTCAACACATAGTCTATTACCGTTTGTATTTTTTCTTTTGCACGATCTTCAGTATAAAAATCTAACCCGTCCATCGCGTAGAAATCTTCAAGATAATAATCGGGTGTTAATATATCGTTATTTACACTTTTATTTTCAAATTCTTTATTGGTTGTAAAATAATTTTTTCGAACAAATTCTTCAACACTTTTGTCACTATAACCCAATAACTTACCTATGTATCGAGCCTCATCGGGAGTATTGTCACTGACAAAACCTTGACGGGCTTTCATATAGTCATACAACTTGTAAGCATCATCCTCCCCCTGGTTATTGTAAATGATATAACTTACGTCCGCAAAATACGTAGCACCCGCTTTACCCCAACCACCAGAAGATAAACTCTTGATGTATTCTTTTCTAACTTTACTACGCTTGGGGAAAACTGGAATTATATTCAGACCTTTTGATTTGAGATCTTTAATCTGACCTGACGTTAACTGAACATACCCCACGTTTCTCTTTCCATCCAGAACAGTTTGAATCGCACCCTCATCGGTGTAAGCCTCACTGGCATCGATCACCTCATTTAAAATTGGTTTCCAATTTCTTACCTTATCTATTTGTTCTCTGATTTCTTTTGACATACATCTATAAATATCTGTACCAATAATAAATAAAAAAACCCCATTCTAAGTGAATGGGGTGTCATTTAATTTTTTAAACTATTTGTGATATTCTATTATCTAGCGTATGTTAATCTTAGTTTTACACCATGACCAGCATCTACTTCGGCAGATGCTCCGCTATTCTTTTTTAATTGATTAATACCTCCTTGTAATTGTTCTGGAGAAACATAACTTATTATGTACCCATCCTTTGTGAGATCATTTTTAGGTATAAGTGTGGCCACCGCCGACTTAACAACCGAATTATCTGGTTGAGCTTCTACATATAGACCACCATTTTTGGCTCTTTGAAAATTTTTTAAGTTGACATCAAAGCTTAGTAGTCCTAATGATCCTGCAACATTATATTTAAGTAATTCTTTTTTTAAATTACCATTACTATCGGTGTAAGTACCACTTAAAACTATTTGTTTTTGATTTTGTGGATTTCCTTGAAAAATTAATTGAGGAATCGCTATGTTAAATAATGGATTCATTTGTTGTTCATTGATTACATTGCTAATCAAACGAACTAACTCTGATTCTGTAAGATATATTTTTTTCATAATTTTATACTTTCATGTATAAATATATCGAATAAAAAAAAAAACCGTCAATTGATATTTTTTGTCTTGTAAATATTTATACAGAAAAAAAATTATGAAACATTTATTCAATGACATCAGTCAAGATGAGAAAGATAGAATTTTGGAAATGCACAAAGGAGCAATTAATTCTGAAATGATTAATGAACAACCAGCAAGATTCATTGGACAGGGTTTAAAAAAAGGATTTAAATATGCAAAACAATTTGTGGATAAGGCTGGTCGTGCATTAGGACGTAAATTGAATCCTCAAAAAGTTCAAATATTAGGTGGTGGTCAATTCAATCCATTTTCTAATAGTGTTTTTAATAAACATGTTGGAGAATTATTAAAACAAAGTGGTAGAATACAAAATAATCAATTTGTTCAGAATGAACTCAAACACTTTGATCGTAAATGGTTTCAATTTAATGAATTATACAATGATAAAATTAGACAATCGTTTTCAAAATCAGACGGAGCGACACTTCTCAAAAGTCATCTAGAACGTATTAATAATCTTATAGAAACACCCCTTAATAAGCCTCTAGACTTGGGTTTAATTTATCAACACCTTATTGACTTAAAGAGAATAATTCGTACCCCTGAATATTATCAAATAGCTGGAAAAACTCTTCAGGAGACTATAGAAAGTTATGAAATAGTAGTTGCAAAAATATTATCTCAAGCTGGTCGATAACAAAATGATAATTCAACTAACTGAATCCGAACTCAGATCTATAATTAAAAGGGTTATAGAGGAACAAAGTATGGGTGGAATGGCAAGTCCACAAAATTACGCACAATACTCAACAGAAACACTACAAAATTTAGACCCACATACAAGGAATATGATACTTGGTATTGGTTTAGCCTTTGTTCCTTATGTTGGGCCACTTTTAACTGCGGGTATAGGTTTAGCTGACGCAAAATTGTATATGGATGAAGGTGATAAATATACCGCAGGGTTAGTGGGAATGTTTAGTCTATTACCGGGTGCTGGACTTTTGGGTAAACTTGGTTTAGGTAAATGGACGGCCAAAACACTTATACCCATAGCAAGAAAAATTAAATTAGGTCAAAAATTATTTCCAGCAGAAGCAGAAGTTGTAAAAAAAATAACTCAAAATAAACAACTTATCCAAAATGAGTTAAAAAAATATGGAGACATAACTTTACGACAAGCAAAAGAAAACGCAAGACAGACAGCCATAAAACAAGCCATCAAAAGATTTCCGAGAAAAGCTGTGAAGTGGACTGGTGTAAATATTGTGGCACCTACGGTAGCGTACGATGTAGGTTACAATGCACTCTATCCAGATGAACAAGAACGTACTGAATTTGTGACAAAGCCGAAGTAAAAAAACACTGAGATTACATGTTTTGTTAGTTGACTTTAAAAGGATTATTGTTTCCCTTTATATCCACAACCTTTTGAGTTGTACCAACCAGTGACGGTCAATTAGATTAACCAATCCTTGAGTCATCGAATACTCTCTTAATACTTATCACTCCTCGAGAATGCCTTCCCAATTAACCCTTGCGAGGTTAGAGGACTTTCCTAAAAATCGTATCGGGTTTGGAGCCCTTTACGGCAATGAACGTTTCATTACTAAGTAGTCACCTGTTTCCGACGACTGATGAGCACTTTCCCTTTTTATTAGATGTCGTTAACATAAATAACTAGTTTTTTGGCTTGCGGATAATGAAGGTAGTGGCTCATCAACCAGCCATGTCATCTTTTGAACGACACGATACTAAACTACCCTCTGAAATCTCCCGATTTCCATATTTTTGGACTCCTTCAAGAAATGAACCTTGGTAGGTTCATGTCAAGGACATTAACAGCACCACCTGTACAATATCATACCTTTAGGTTTTAAGGTTCCCATCATATTGAATTACGCGATCGCATAGTTGGATGACCATGTTTCTCACAAAAATCCTACGAGTTATTCTTATTGGTGTTCCCACCTCAAATGAAGGAACCGCTTCCCCCATTCGTTTTACCATTTTTACTACAGTGTTACCCTCGTTACTCAAGGTCGAACGATATCTCGTTTGTCTACTCGAGCTCTCTTTCGAAAGCCGCAACCCATCTAACCCAATGGATCACTTTATACCACTTTCGTGGTTTATTTAAGGATCATAGACGACCCAAATTTTTAAAATTTCAAAGAACGATCGATTTTTAATGCGTGGTATGAACCAAAAATCTTTTACAAATATACAAAAGAAATTTGATATTTCCAAATATTTTTAAAAAAAAATACAATTATTTTTCAAATAGTTTTCCTATAACTTTAGGATCTCGAATAACCCAACATACAAATAAAACACTAATAAATGTTGAAACTGTAAGTATATCCATTTTTACTTTTTAGAGTTCAAATAGTTGAGAAGTCCTAAAATTGTGGGAGACCAAAGACCAACGAAAATTGCTTTCAAATGATTTTGTTCTACTAAATAAATCCATTCTGCCCAGAATATACATAATACCGCAGAACATAGAATCATGTTTTTTGTTGTAAATAAGTTTTTCATAATTAAATTATTTTAAATTTTTTACAAATATACAAAGAGAATCATCGAAAGTCAACGAGGTTTTGAAATTGTTGACTGAAGAAATTGAAAAATCCAATAAATTTAATTTTACATAGTAGAATAATAAGTATTCAAAAAATTAACAACAGAATACCCAATTTCTTTTGCTAAATTTACTGGAACTGCGTTCCCGATTTGTTTGTATTGCTGAACGATTGAGCCATTGAATTCCCAATCGTCTGGGAATGTTTGTATTCTTGCATATTCTCTTACAGTAAATGGTCTTGTCTCCTCTGGATGACACCTTTCTGTTTGTTTTTGTGTTGGACTACACGTTAATGTCAGACAAGGTTCATCCCAACCGATTCTCCTTGCTATTCCTGTTTTCCCACCACCGAGGTGGAAACTTCCACCCATATATTTTTTTTGAATTTCTAGTGGAAGATCACGCCAATATCCTTTTTGTGGAACTAAATCTAATACATCAATTTTACTTTTTGGGTATTTAGCACCTATTGATTTTGGTACATCTTGATCAAACAATTCCCCTTTTTTCAAAGCATCTTTTAAATTATAAACTTTTCTATGTGGTTTTGGATAATTGTACTTTAAATCAATATCTTTTCTAATTCCAACTAAGATTAACCTTTCCCTTTTTTGAGGAACCTTAAAATTTATTGCTTTCAAAACCTCAACTGGAACAACTTTATATCCAATCTCATCAAGAATTGAAATCATCCCTTGTAATGTTTTACCTTGATCATGAGATAACAAACCTCGAACATTTTCTCCGATGCAGATCAATGGATTAACTTCCTTAATTACTCTTGCAAATTCGTAAAACAAAGTCCCTCTGGCATCAGTAAACCCTAATTTTTTTCCAGCGTAACTAAACGCTTGACATGGAAACCCACCAGTAACAACATCAACTTTATTATAATATTTTGAAAAATCAAATTCTTTCACATCTCCAACTAAAACATTCCAACTAGGTCTATTATTTTTTAATGTTTGACAAGCCCATTTATCCACGTCATTAAGTGCCACACATCTCAAACCAGCTTGTTCTAGCCCAACAGCCAATCCACCAGCACCAGCAAAAAGTTCTAAAACTGTATATTCGTTTTCTGGTTTAACATAATTAGAAAACTCATTTTCAAGCTCTTCATTGAAAAGTTCCCCCATCAATAATTGAATGTCTTTTTTTCTGTAAACTCTATTGTTTGATATTGGTTCTCGGATAGCAATTAATTGTCCATCACGATCCCAACGTCTTAATGTTTCTTTACTTTTTCCAATTAGTTCGGAAGCTTCAGATAATGATAAATACTCTTTCATAACCAAGTTGTTCAATCTTATACAATGGTTATAAATATAACATTGAATGAAAAAAAAAACAATATTAATTTTTTTTGATTTGAGTTTCATAAACATAGGATCCCCACTGTTGAGCCATAGCTTGAGCAATACCTGAAAAGGTCTTTGAACGTAGTTTGGCTCGTTCAGGTCCTGGTGATAAATAATGTAATCTCTGTGCCTCGTTTTTTGGTAGAGATTTCCACACTTCTTTAACATCTTCGGTGGGTTTTAATTTTGGTAATCCTTTTAACCAAAAACAAGTCGCCTTGCTTTCTGGATGACCAAACTGATACGGTTGAATACACTGGTCGTATTTCCGTCCAATTAACTCTATCGCGTATTTGTGTGGTATTGGATTCTCAACGGCGATCAATGGTATTGGAGCTTCCAACAAAGTTTTAAAGAATCGAGCACCCTCGTTGAGATTTTCCCACCTCTGTTCATTTTTGGATTTGTCCTTATTCCATAACCAACATACCCCACTATTCGTCAGATAGGTACAAGTTGGGTGTGCAATCATCATATCCCACCCATCGTTGAGTACGTTCAATACATCGCCGTGTATATGCCACTCAGGGTGTCCACCACTGCATTCTAAGATGTCACAACTCCAAGCATCAAACCCAAGCTTACGGAGTTCTATGGTCGTTGCCTGACTTTCCTCACAGGCCACAAGTACCCGGATGTTATTTGGTGATGGAATATTCTTGCTTGTATTTTCAAACAAATCAAGTTGAATATTTGTTTTGGTCTGTATTTCCATTTTTGATTTACAATGTAATCAAAAATATAAGATAGTTATGGTATACTATCAACAAAATGTGAAATTAATTGTCAGACTTTACAGGAAAAACGTTAGACGGATCAAAAACCACATATTGCATTGATTCAACCGCGTACTCATCTCCAGTGTCATTCCACATATCATGACCAATAACAATTCCGTCATAACCCTGATTCATTAATTGACTTGAATATTTTTCACGAGATTGACCAGTTTTTTCACCTTTTCTATTTATAGGCTCAACGTTAGGTAGGTATGTATGCCAAAAATTTTTCAAATATTTTGGGTTTTTAAGTATAATGTGATAGGGTATTGCCTCGACTTTTTTACCATACATTGCCATCATAAAGTTTTCAGAACCTACTTTTGTTTCTGAAAACCATATACCCCCTTGATTCGGATTGTGAATAATATCTCCTGAACGATAAACAATATTTTTTACTTTTGAATCATTTAAATTATAAACTCCATCTGGATTATAATTACCCATTTTTTGAGTGTCAATTTTTTCACCACTTAAAATTTTTTCGATGTCATTTTGAGTCATTCCAATCCATCTATTATCTAGGAATTTTTCATCTGAGACCCATAAAAATCCATTATATCTTGAACCTTCTTTACTTTTCTGTTGTAGAACATCGTGAATGTCTTGATCATATTCCCCAATAGGATAAACTCCGTTAACAACACCATCTTTTAATGTTAAATAACCAACACTATCTTTATACGGGTTTAGTGATCTTTGAATAAAATCAATCGGAACCTGCTCATTTAAAAGTCCCATCATTTGTTTTATTCTATATGTTTGTTGTTGAAGATCCATTTTGAATATATTTTTAAATAAATATCGTAAAAAAAAATATTTTTTGATCAATGGATATTTACTATAATATCATAATATGTCAGATAATATTGAAGACACAGAAAGAATAAAGACGTTATACAATTTTGTATATGGAAATAATTCTGGTGGTCTTAATAGTACCAAAAATATATTGAATGAGCGTAGAGACACTATGACCTATGATGAATTTGTGGATAAAGCAAAAAAAATACATAGAGACAAATATGAAGGATATTACGATTATGAAAATGAAAAAAATTGGAGTGGAATAAGTAAATCTAAGTATATCAAACTGTTTTGTAACGAAACACCTCCAGATTTTCCAGAACATCCACATGGTGAATTTGAGGTTCCACCCGATAAACATATTTACACACCAAGAGGTTGTGATGTATGTACAGGAGTACGAAATACCAAATATACATGGCTTCAAAAGGTCATAGATCGAAAAGGATCAAATAATACCATTGATGGTAAACTTATTTATAAGTATGACAAAGTACCTTACGATATAAAAGATGATAATGAGGTCCAGATCGGTTGCCCAATTCATAGATATTTTCCACAAAAAGTTAGTACACATACCCGAAACCATGGATGTCCAGATTGTGCTCAAGATAAAAGACTAACTAGATTATTAAAGGGGGGGTGGAATAAAGACACCAAAGAAAAGTGGCTTGAGAAAATCAAGATAAGCCGCTTTCATAAAAATGACGAGGGTGGGTTGCAATATAATTACGATGATGTCGATTATGAAAACGCTATAACTGATGTCATTATCAAATGTCCAAAACACGGGCAATTTCTTAAAAAGCCATATAAACACACAGCAGGTCAGGGATGTCCCATATGTAAAGGATCAAAGGGTGAAGAGGTACTCAATGATTACCTAAGGGAAATTGGTTTTGGATCTCGAATTCCAGAACAAACATTTTCAGATTGTGTTGGACACCCATCTTCAAAAGGAAAATGTCATGAGTTACCTTTCGATTTTTATTTACCAGAACAAAAAATAGTTATTGAAGTTGACGGAGAGGGACATTTTTATAGTAATTTTCGTGGAAACACAGAAATAGAGAAGTTCGAAAAAAAGAAACAATACGACACGATAAAAAATGAGTTTGTGAGAAAGAATAAAGGTAAGAAATTAAAAAATGGTAAAAGTATAAATTACTTAATACGAATTGCTTATCTAGATGGTAATACTGAAAAAGTAATTGAAGATTTTAAAAATGCATTTAAAAAAATTAAAATAAATCCACCTGAAGGCTATGAACCAATTATTTACTCTGATGGATATCCAAATCCAAATACAAAACCAGAACCAGTCTTGGATACTCCTGAAGATTTCGAAAAGATCGAAAACGACAAAAATCTAAAAGAAAACATTTCTAGGATTAAAAAAATGATGGGACTTATAAATGAGTATATTGATATTCCCTACGATGAAAAAGAAAACACAGGATCAACAGAAAACAAACCTATTGAACTGATAGGTGGACTTAAACAAGACCCACCAGAAATTGATAAACCGCCAGCTTGGAAAAAAGAAAACAACACCATACAATTATTTAATAGAGACAGATTGAATTTTAGAAATTTTATCCAAAATATTCTTCCAAATGTCAATTTGAAATTTTTGGGTGGTGGAGCAATCGGTGTTGCTTTTATACCAATTGGAAACTATACATTACCAACAGACTTTACTCAAAATAATTTTTATGGGACGATTCCACCAGAAAACACACCTGTAGTTTTTAAATTTACCGCAAATTCAACTGAAGTTGAAAAAATCAAAAACCTCATTGAGAAACCAAATAACCCAGGTCTAGTAAACTATTATTGGATTAAAGAAGTTGATTTACCATCTGAATTACAATATTCTACAACATACGGCCCATCAAAAGATGTGTTAAAAAACGAAAGAAAAACTCAATGGATCAAACAAGATACACGTAGGTATTGGGACACACCAGAACCTCAACGAAAAGATTTCAAATTAACACCACAAGAATTTAAAGCAGGTGAAAGAAAATTTGATAATATAATTCTTAGAAAACAAAAAGAAAAAAGGACAAAATTCAAAAAATTATACATTGTATGTTTAGATAAGATAAATCGCATTCCACCAGAATTAAAACCTATACTAAATTTCTGTTTTAGATATTATTATTGGATTCAATTTGAACATAAAAAAGAAAATGTTTTCGATTATAGAAATTACAAACCAATCTCAGTAATTCGTTCAAACTATTTGAATGATAGGGCGATGCGATATTTCTATTATAAAATTGCATTACGAAAAGATGTTGAGAATCGGACTATGTCATCTAATCAACCAACATACGAAGAATTTGTACAATGGTTCCCAAAATTACTTTCGGCAATTGAAAAAATTTATAGTGTAGATAAAGCAAAAACTTTTGACCTACATGACGGAAATATGGGATTGGATGATAATGGTAACATTGTATTTTTTGATGTGTACGTTTGAATTACTCATCATCTTTGTTTTCTAAATATTCAAAATAACCTTTGACTTCTTCTTCCATCATATTGATTAGTTCTTTATAAAAAAGAGTTGAAATTAAAAAAGCCGTCAATCCATATTCTTTTGTTTTTTAGATATTTATACAGAAAAAAATTATGAAACATTTATTCAATAACATCAATCAGGAGGAGAAAGATAGAATTTTGGAAATGCATAATACATATTCATATGTGAACAAAAAATTAGTGGAATCAGAATTAGACGTGTATTATAGATACGTTCTAAATGAAGGGCCAGAACTAAAATTTTTTACTACAAAAACTTTAAGAAATTTAACAAAAATTTTTAAAAAACAAGAAATAGATGATATAGTAAGCTTATTTACAAAAATTTCAAATCCTAAAAACCAAATAATAAAAAAGGGACAAATTTACTATAAGACACAAACTGGTGTCAATTTATCGAAACAACTAATTGATGATATACTAGACGCCGCAACAACTGGTAAAATTACAGAAAATAATATGGATGAAATTATAAATCTAATACCACAATATCTTAAGGATGGAACTAACTTGCGAGAGTATATGCGTAACTTAATCACTCGTATAATAAATAAAAGAAGCGCCCAACAAGGTTCAAAAGTTGTTCAACAAGGTTCAAAAGCTGTTCAACAAGAACCTAAAGTTGGTCAAAAACTCACACAAGCAAGTCAAAAAACTGCGGGCTATAAAATGGTAGATGGGGATAGGAAAGATAGAATCCTAGATTTTCTTAATTACAAATTATATTCATGTGCGCAAGCAGGGGGGTCAGACATAAAATATGGGAATAGGTTTACCTCAAGAACATTAGGTGAATTATCAAATTCAACAAAAAAATATTTTGTAGAATTTTTTGATCAAGTTTTGTCAAAAGAACCCGGAACCGCTAGTGCTATCAGTAGAGGTAGATTTAAAACTGATGAAGAAAAAATCGAATTTATGGCATACCCTTGGACAAACCATAGACCTACAGATTTAACTGATTTTTTAAGACGAACTGATAAGGGGCAGAATTTGAAGATACCAGATATACCAAAAGACGTATATGACAATATGAACGATGTTTTTAAAAAAGTACCAAAAGCAATAGAAAACGATCAGTGGATCCGCAATATGGATACAAAAATTAATCAGCCATCATTTTTATATTAGTCAAAATGAATAAAAAAATTTATTTAACTGAATCCGAACTCAGATCTATAATTAAAAGGGTTATAGAGGAACAACCTGACAATTTTGGTGGGAGATATAACCCTGTGGGTTACAAACAACCGAAAGTAATAGAAGTAGATCCACACACAAGGAATATGATACTTGGTATTGGTTTAGCATTTGTTCCTGATATTGGGCCACTTTTATCTATGGGTATAGGTTTATATGATGCAAAAATGTATTATGATGAAGGTGACAAATATATGGCAGGGTTAATCGGAATGTTTAGTTTAATACCACTTGTTGGGGGACTTGCAAATACACTTGGTTTAACAAAGTGGACGGCCAAAACACTTATACCCATAGCAAGAAAAATTAAATTAGGTCAAAAATTATTTCCAGCAGAAGCAGAAGTTGTAAAAAAAATAACTCAAAACAGAGAACTTATTAAAAGAGAAATAAAAAAATATGCAGATATAACTTTACGACAAGCAAAACAAAAAGCAAGACAAACAGCCAGAAAACAAGCAATCAAAAAAATACCGGGATGGGCTGGTAAAAATATTGTGGCACCTACGGTAGCGTACGATGTAGGTTATAACCAAGTATTCAAAAATGATATAAAAGTTAAAGTAGAAAATCAGGGTTTAGATTGGGATGAGGTTAAAAATGCATTCGGTAGTTCTGGAACAAAAAAAGATAATGAGCTATTGACTAAAGCTTGGGATAATGGTTGGCGACCAGGTATGGACATACCTGAAAATTTAAAAACTCCGTCTTCCAAGGTAGAAAGGGAGAATGACGTTGCTAATCTTGAAAAATTAAAGGAAAAGTTGAAATAAAAAAAAATGATCTTTGAAAACTGAGTGAGTGTCATTTACCATCTTTGTTTTCTAAATATTCAAAATAACCTTTGACTTCTTCTTCCATCATATTGATTAGTTCTTGCCAATATGATTCATACTCTTCACCACGTTCATAAAACTTATCTACATCCCAATCTTCCATATTAATATATTCTTCTGAAGAGTAATCCTTTGCTACCAATTGTACACCCGCAAAATTATAACCTTCATCTTCGAATGAATTTTGAATATAAACATCGGATTTAATTTCGGTTAAAACCTTTCCCAATTTTTCAACCCACCCTAAAATTGGATCCCACGCAGACTCAATATTGATCGTAATTGTGCCATCACTATCAATGTAATCCATATTTCCATGGAACCATTTAGCACCACAATTTTCTGTAACCCAATCTCTGTCATAATCATTTTCACCGTTAGGCCATACGTTTTCAAAAACACCATTTACCAGTTGAGCTGTCCATATTTGTTTGAATGGGTCTTCACTTTTTGTTTTGAAAATTTCTTTAACTTTCGCTACCACATTCTCATCTGTGTTTTTAATAAAAATCAAATTTGATACATTGTTTGCCATAAATAAACTTTTTAAATTCAAAGATAGCTAGTGATTTAAAAAAAATCAAATTTTTCTTTGGAAAATCGTAAGTTAGTCGAATCACTACCACATTCTGATATTGAGTCATTTTAAAATTTTGACTTTAAGGTAAAATTGTTTAAATTTATGACACTAAAATATACATTATGGATCAAAAAATTTCAAACATCTCTAACAATCCAAACTCGATTTTAATAAACGACCCTGTAGATTTTTTTATAAAAGAGAAACAAGAACATTTTTGGAATAAAAGAGAAAAAGACACCGAACATGAATTCCGAATTCTACTCAAAGAAATTATACTCAGAGAAGAAGAGGGTTGTGAAAAAAGTAGATGGAATCGGTTCTATAGATTAAATTTTGGATATGGACTTTTTGGTGTGAACGGGTTTTCATCTGGTATTTGTTCATATGAATCTTCAAAACTTGATAAATCTACTAAACAACTAATTAATGATCACTATATCGGCGCTGTTGAAATTGGAAATTACACTCATTCCGAACTTAAGAAATGTAATTATGATCTTGACTATATGACTAATGAGTGGCTTCCGAAAAACTTATATTTATGGATGACTATCCTAGTCACAAAACATGAACATAGTTTAATTCCTAGAAATAAACATAGTTTTGAAGAAAAATTAAAAATGAATCATTACGGTTCTGTATCACAACTTATATGTGAAACTATTTAATTATTATTTTATATTAATCAAATTAACAAAGGGGAGATAATATCTCCCTTTTTTGTTATATTGATATTTATGTGAAATGCGTATTAGATACACCAAAAAAAGATTTTTAATTGAACAGGAATCTGAGATTACAAATCAACCACAATTCAATTCGATTAGTGGGTTTGATAAAGTAATTGAAAAAATTACATCAAAAGGACAATATACAGAAGAACAAATAAATAAAATCAAAGATTTTATACGTAAATCTGGCGTAATAAATTTGGAAATAACACCGATAAGAAATGCTGCTGGTATAGCTCTAGATAACAAAATAATAATAAGTCCTCAAGTATTCGAATACCCGATAACTCGTCTTTTATACATTTTATTCCATGAAGTTGCTCATGCTTATCAATTTAAAAAATACGGACAGACAGAAAAATGGAATATGTATATTAATGAACAACCAGTTGAAGAATCCGCAAAATTTATGAAATACTTAGAAAACATCGCAGACGAATTTGCTATCCGTAAATTGAGAGAACTTGCAAACTTAGGTTTGATTACAAAACTTCATGTTGACCTTATTTATCCAGTATATTCTTCAACACCACTCAATTATTTTATTAAATTTATTGAATTTTTTAGAAAAAAAATAACTGATGCTGGTATTACAGATCGACAACAAATAAATGATTTATTTTATAGATACGTAGTGATTGGAAATATGGAAATTCTTAAACAATATAGACAAAATTAATTTGATGATTAAGCTCCTAGATATATTGAAAGAAAGTGATGACAACATCTTTATTCCTCGAAGAACAAAAGAGGAAAAGGATAAGAAATTACTTTTCAGAACATACAGAAAAATACGAGATTACATCAAAAATGGTTCACAAGGTGATTTATATTTAAATGGTTCACCCATAGAAGTCTTACCAAAAAACCTTACTGAAGTTAATGGTGATCTAGTGTTAATTGATAGCATAAATCTTAAAGTACTTCCTAAGGATCTCAATGTAAAAGGTGGTCTCTATTTAATTAGATGTGAAAATATTAAATCACTTCCGAGCGGTCTTAGGGTTGAATATACTTTAAATCTAAAAGATACCAATATTACTGAACTACCCCCAGACTTAGAAGTTGGAGCTAGTATTTATCTCCAAAGGACACCAATAGAAAAACTTCCGAATAATTTTACAGTTAATGGAGATTTAGATCTAGAGGACTGTAAAAACATCACATCACTTCCTAGTGGTCTAAAAGTCCTTGGAACTTTAGATCTCAGAGATACCAATATAACTAAACTACCAACAGACTTAGAAGTTGAAGTAATATTATTTTTGTATGGTACACCACTATCTAATCTTTCAATAAATAAAATAGAAGAAATGATACCTAAGGTTAAAGGACAAATATATCGATGATCAAGTTTTTAGACATATTGACTGAATCTAATGTAAAAAAGGAAATTAAAGATAATTTTCCAATTAAAGTTCAAGTATTTCAAACTTGGGCTGGCAATTATCGTATTGAAATTGATGAAATGACTTATGAAACTTTTCAAAAGTTAGGTAATGATAATCTTTCTGTTGAAGAATTAAAATATGGAACAGACTTAGGGTACGAGTATCCGACTAAGCAAATATTGTATCCAAATGACGTAAGATCAACACGGTATGATTATAAAACAGGTGAAGCTTGGTATTTGGCATCAACTATGAAAGATGTTGAAAATTGGTTAAAAAAATACCGAAATTTTGTTATTAAACAATCTTCCGAAGATGTGAATCCACAAACAAGTGATAATTCAGAAATGACAGAAAACGAAATTACCGAACGGTGTTGGAAAGGTTATACACAAAAGGGAATGAAAACAATGTTTGGAAAACGTTACCCAAATTGTGTAAAAAAATAATTCAATAAGACGGTAAGATAATCCAAGCTAGAAAATAAAACAGAATAATGGGTACAGGTGTAAAAATACAAATAACAAACACAAGTCGCCAAATTGTCGGATCTATGTTCGTATATTCACCCAGACCACCACATACACCACCAATTTTTCGGTCATACGGAGACCTTACTAATTTTTTGTTTGTCATAGTTTGAAATATAGGTATAATTCTTGTTTAATCAATATTTATAATTGTGGACTTAAAAAGTAAAATATTTCAAATACTCAAAGAGTATTATGATCGTGACAAACTTTATCTCAAAGAACCTTTGGTAAGAAACATAATGCGCAAAGATTTGAATGGAAAGTTTATTGCGCCCAGAGAAATAAGAAAATATGTGAGGGATTTACCTGATATTCCATGTCAAGACATTGATGGTAATGAAACTACTTGTACAAAAATCCCTCAAGTAGTGTACGTGTATATCACCGGGAGGTATTAATATGAAAATAATTATATCTGAAAATAATTACAATAAGTTTTTATTGTTTATAGAAAATTCAAAAAAATCAAAAATTTTCGAATATAATATATTTAGAAAGCCAGATCCCAATCGAAAATTGTATGAATTAAATAACTTACAAATTAGAAATGAGTTAATAAATCAAAATTTAATTACAAAAAATTCACCGATTTTGATTATCAGAGGGTCAAAACAAAAAATGTTTTTATACCCCGATAATAAAGAGTTTATTATCTCAACCGCAGCCAAAGGGTTTGGAAATGCAGATGATTCAAATAAAACACCAACAGGATTATTCAGAACTGTAAATAAACAATTAGGTAGAATGTATCAGGTTTTTATCGGCAAAAAACCAACAAATACTATTTTAGCACCAAATAAAGATTCAAGTAGACGGGATAAAAATGGAAAAATTCATTCAGCCGAAGTTTTAACTGGATTTATTACACTTGATGGTTTACAAAAAGAAAATTCAAATACATTGAGTAGAGATATTTATATTCACGGAACTAACAACGAAAAAAATTTAGGTTCACCAAAATCTGGTGGATGTATTAGAGTCAGTAATAAAGATATTGGATATTTAGTCAACAATTTACCAACAAATACCTATGTCTTTATATCACCGATCTAGAATCAAATCTAGTAATTAGCTTGGAAAACTAGTTTGAAGTTTGGGTTGTACTTACCACCTGAACATTTTCTACAAGAACAACTTCGACAAGTAACACGGCTCTTACTGTATTCGGATTTACAACCATTACAAACCGCGGAGTATTTGAGTTTTGGTTGAATCACACTACTAGAGTAGCAACGATTACCAGAACAACCAATTTCGATAGCCTTCCTTTGCCATACCTTGTTGTGGTTTTGTCCAGGACAAAGGGCGTGAGCGATTTCATGAAGAATGGTGTCTAAGATCTGTTCCTCTGAGTTTAGAACACAGAGTGGTCGTGAGAGAGTGATTTCCTTGTAGGTGTAGTTACAAGAACCAAACCTAACCTTAGCGTTGTCAAACTTAAAACTCCAACCTTGAGTCAATAACCCATGTTTGTTCATCAAATCAACCGCCATCCGTTTTACTTGTCTAATGTCCATAGTTTTTGTTGTTTGTATAGCAAATATACGACAAAATAATCAATATTCATTTACCAAACTGAATTAATTTTTTAATTTTTGAAATTTTTTTAATCATATATTCAAGTTTAATTATATTTATAAATGTAATAATTAATAAATACAAATATTTATAAACTAAAATATTCGTTATGAGAAAAATTATTAAATTAAATGAGTCTGATTTATTTAAAATTATTGATAGAGTAATATCTGAACAATATGAACGCGAACCAAATCCAGATGTAGGAGCTATATTGGCTCAACGGTATAAAAAACAATTAACTACGATTGAAAAAATTCAGGATAAACTCAATGATTTGTATGTAGGAGTTATTCGCGCCCTAGTAGTTGATGGTGTATATGGTAAAAAAACAAGAGCTGCTGTTAGAAAATTCCAACTCGATAATAAACCCCTAGTACCTGATGGTATTGTCGGACCAGAGACCGCGAAAGCTTTGGGCGTTGATCCATTGACCGATGAACAACAGGGTAAATTGAAAAGGGGTTATACTATTCGAGATAAACAACCTATAAAATCACCAACGGTTCCACCTTCACCCTCAAAACAAACAAAAACAATTAAATTGTGGCCTGGATTAACACCAGCATATAGTGACCAAATAACTGCAAAAAACCTTGAGAACAAAAAATTACCAAATATTGCACACGACGGGTGCGCCAGTTTCGTCAATAAGATTTCGAGCAAATACGTTAGTTCAAGCGCTTGGATGTCATATCACTATGGGGTAGGTAACAGAATATGGTCAGCTTTCGATAATGTAAATCCAAACTCGTATAAAGACATTTTAGCTAGAATAGAAAGAAGAGGTGTAAAAGACAATGAAGATACTAAAGAAAACCAAGAAATAAGAGCACTTGTTAATAGTCTCAATGGTTTTACTGGTACTTTACAACTAGGTGATAGAGTTGGTATATTTTATGAGCCTAGTAAACATTATGAAAAAGCACTTAAACAGGGTGTTGATGTTGGAACCGACGTAGAGGGGAAACCAACATTTAATACACACACAGGTATTGTTGGTGCTATGGTGGATAATAAGCCTATAATATTTCATTCAATTAATGGTGAAGAATTAGCTGACCCTGCGAGTAAATACAAAATAGTATGGGTAAAACGGGGGAGTGTATAAACACCAAGGACGTTGAAATATAAAAAAAAATCTGTGTATGAAAAAAATAATAAAATTAACCGAATCAGATTTACGGAAAATTATCAATAGAGTAATATTTGAACAAACAAATCAACCCTATCAAGGTCTGGATAATTATCAAAATTCAAATCGTCAACCACAAGTAATATACGGACAAAAATTCCCATGCACTCCAAAACAAGTTTTGTCCTTTGTTGCTTTTATTGATCAACATTCACAGGAATTACAAGAAAAATTGAATATAGATCTTAATACATTAATCTTATTAACTAAAGCTAGTGTTGGAATCTTGGGTAGAGAGTCCACCTTTGGAACTTATACTGAGCGACCTGATACTTATGCAGAACTGGCACGAAGACTTGGTTTTGGTAATACAGTAGATTATCTTTTAAAAAAATTTTATGATGGTAGACAACAAAGTTTGGGTATGGGTCAAATAACCAAAGATTACTGGGAACGAAACAATTTGAACGCTGAACTTGGTGATTATAACACATCATTTAATACTACCCAACAAGGACTTGCCGTTTTATACGGTCTAAAAAAAAGATATGATCTGGCATTGCAAAAAGGACTAAAAAACGAACCTTCAACCAATCAAATTTTACTTAAATATGGTATAATCAAAAGTGTTGATGGTACTGGCAATAATGCATTGGATTTGGCTATTGTAGGTCACAATTTCGGAGATGAAATTATTAATAAGTATGCCCAAACTTCACATCCATTATATGCAACAACAATAGGTCAAACAACATGGAGCCCTTTCCAATCTGAGAAAAGTTTCAATACTTGGGCCTCTCGATCAAAACTCATGCAAAGTAAAAATGTCCCTGATGAGTTAAAAAAATTTCCAGGAAAATTACAGGTCACTAGTAATATTCTTCCAAATTATTTTCCAAATAAAACAGCCTCAATAACAACTCCTTCTCACACTTCGCTTGGTTATTTAGAAGGTGTTGTTAAACATATGAATAACTTTGGGTGTTTAGATTTGATTGGTGGTAATAACAGCAAATTTACTCTCTATTAAAAAAATGAAAAAGAAAATAATAAAATTAACCGAATCAGATTTACTGAAAATTATTAATAGAGTAATATTTGAACAAACAACAATGCCGATGTCAGATTATCGGAACTACCCAAGATATCGAAGTTATCAAGGTATGGATAATTATCAAAATTCAAGTCCAAGTGCTCTAGATGCTCGGAGAAAAAGTCAAGAACAGGTAGCAATAGCTCAGTCCAAATCGGATACTATAACAAAAATTGCCACTATTTTGGATAAGGCATCGAATTTTCAGTATGGGTACGACGTAAGACCCGGTGGTAGTCTTATTCCTGCTCAAATTATTTACGATTGGGCACAAAAAAATACAAACTTTGATGCAAATTTATTAATTATGACGTTAATACTATTTAATAGGGAAACTGGTTTTGGAAATTTCTGGAATAAATTCAGGTTGCAAAACCTAGGTGAACTAACTCCTTGGGCGGATAGTGGGGATTATTCGCAAGGTATTGCACAAATAAAACCCTCTACAGCTAAACAACATAATTTAAATTGGGACAACTATAAATCTGGTTTTTTAGGTGAATTAATAGAAACTTATAACTTAGTTACACAATATTACAATGCATTAAAAATTAATTATACAGGAGAAAAAGTTACAAAGAGAGATAAAAAAAAAGGATATTACCAAGAACGGGGTATTGGTGGTCAAGCAATCAATACCATGATAATAGCAGCACATAATTCAAATATAAATAGAGTTAATCATAAATGGTGTAAATCCTCTGCACCTGAATTTCTTGCTGGGCCTTGTAAAGACAGAGATACTGAAGGGGGATACACAATATTTAAAGACCAAAAACTCCTAAACTATGTTCCGAGTTTTGAGGGTAAATATGGAAGAACATATTGGTATTTAGATTATCCTTTTGAAGAGGTGTATCGCGAATTATCAAAGATCATACCGTATCTTAAAAAATAAATTTTTTTATTTTATTAGAATGTTTTCAAATTCTGCTTTTGAGCCTAGAAAACTATTTAAATCCACATCTCCACGTATTCCATTTATTTTTCCAGTCCAACAATACTGCCAAAATAAACATTTATAATCTGTAAAATGTGGGGTTAAATAAATAGTTTTTGGGGACATAATCCAAAGTGGACATTTCATTAGTCTTTTATCCAAATATTTTTTAAAAAATAGATAATTACAATATACAATTGGTTCTACACCGTAGTGTATTTTACATAGATTAATCCAAGTGTTTAAATCTTCAACATCAATGTTTGATTCCTCAACATCTAAAAATGGTGGTAAGTCCCCCTTTGATAATTTGACAACTTTTTTAAAATTATCAAATTGTTTATGTGGTGAAACTTTAGGGGAATAATAGTGATAAGCACCACGAACCAATTTATTTTTTTTACTTTGTATCCAATTGTATTCGAATTTGGGATCGATAAACGATTTTCCTTCTGTAGCTTTAATTATACAAAATTTTATGTCTTTATCTATTTTTTTGAAGTTATAAATTTTATTATGATGTGAGATATCAATACCTTTGATATCAAAATCAGATGATCTTGTTAGTCGGTATCCAGCAATACCAGATATTACATTATAACTTAAGAAAATCAGAATTAATGTTATTAAATATTTTTTCATTTTTTTATTTCAAAAATAGAAATAAAAAGTATAAAGTCAAATTTTTCAATAAAAACTATTTATAATCTATGAAAAAATTAATCTCAGAAAGATTAGGAGTTCCTAGTGGTATTTACCAAGCTGCGGTTACTGTATACGAAGAATTTATCAAAAATTTTATTGATGAATTGGACGAATCAATGACTGACTATCAAATAGACTATAATTTGAATCCACCAGTACAAATTGAAGATCTTACTATAAAAGAAATTAAATTGAAAGTTGAAATTACCGAAACAAATGAGGGCAAGGCTCCAAAAATAATGGGTTGGTCACACCACAGCAGTTTAAAATCAGAAACTGATGATGAAAAACCAGAATTTATTTATCATGAATTCACAGGTACCGTAAAGTTACAGTTTGATTTGGTTGTTCCAGAAAATTGGAATGTTGAAGATTTGAAAATATTTTTATTCGAAAATTACAAAGAAAGTATCTCATCAATTGCTCACGAATTAAAACACCAATATGATGAATTCAAATCAAAAAAAGCAAATCTTCGAGTGTTGGTCAATTATCAAGCAGCAAAAAAAATGATAGGATCCTTACCACCACTTAGACAATTAGCTTTCGATTTATATTATGTTGCAAATATTGAATCACTTGTAAGACCATCACAAATTGCGACAGAAATGATTTTAAATGATATCGACAAACGTCAGTTTTTAAATTTTCTCACATCTAACGAAACATATAAAGAATTGAGTAGAATATTTCAATTTTCAAAAGAAAATTTCAAAAATAGTTTACACAATTATATTGATGATATAAAAGAGATTTTCGAAGAAAATAATGTTGATTTTGATGAAAATCAAAGTGACGATGAGATTGTAGAAAATATGATTAAACTTTGGATCAAAACATACAGAAATCGTAATATCGAACTTTTTCATTATCTCATATCTACTAATCGGCTAGAAAATTTATTTGGTTTCTCAGGTAAAAAACTTGGTTGGCTGAAAAAATTTGTAAAAAATAAACTTGATAAAATTATGTCAGACCCTGATAAATTTTTGGACAAAACTGAAAATTTGTTTAAATTTGTATCAACTAAGATGATGAAAAAAATAGCAAAACTTTACGATTATATCGGAGAGCAACCAATGAAAGAATCTATTGTGGATCCTGAGCTTTATGGAATGTTTAAAAATGGTAACATTTTTGAAAATTCATTTGTTACTAAAGATGGTAAACTAGGTGATTTTGAAAAAATTTTCTATGATTTTGACGAAGTTAGAAAATTCGTTGAGTGGTTTCGAGAAAACAATCGAAATGAGGCAAGAAAACAAGGATGGGATATTTTTGAAACTCATACATCGGAGCCTAACGAAAAGTACTTTAGTCTTCGTCAGATTGACGGAAATCCAGTCGAGGGTCACTATTATGTGGTTAAAAGAATTAAGAACACCACTGAAGGAGAAACCTCCTCAAAACGTTTAAAAAATGACGATGAAGCCAAACAACTAGCTGAAAAAATGAAAATAATGGTTGATGAATACGGAGTTATTTATGGGTTCAAAGGATGGGAGTTTTTTCCAATCCAATGATATTTATAATTGATTGTTAGCGCTTACAAATCATAATCCATTAAACCAGAAAAATATGAAATTATCAAAAGAGCAATTAATGGGGATCGTTCGTCATGGTCTTACATTTGTTGGTGGTCTTTTACTTATGAAAGGACTTGTTGATGAAGCAATGGTTCAAGAAATTACAGGTGCTGTAATTACTTTTGTCGGAACTATTTGGTCAGTATTCGATAAAAAAAAGTAATACAAAACCACAGAATAAGAAAACCCGTCTAACCAGGCGGGTTTTTTCATTTTAAGAATATTTATAATAATGCAGGTATTGAATGAATTAAATAGAATTAGACAAGTTATGGGTCTAATTAAAGAAGAAGATAAAAATACATCAATTAATACCAATTTTGATAATATTGTTCAATATTTGAAATTTATGAAGCTTTACAATCAAACAATTGAAAGAATGTTGTCAGATATTAGTGAATACGCAAAAAATCAAGTTATTGATTTTTCAACATTAGAAAGAGGAGTAAGAAGACTGGCTAAAAAATCTAACAAAAGAAAAACTGTAGAAGATTATTTCGGTAAGGTTTTAAATTCATTGAAGTATAGAGAAAGATCTGGTTACGGTACAGAGCCAGATCCAGAAGATTATGATTTTGATTTTGAAGAATCGTCAATAATTCCAAAAAAAATTTACAGAAAAGAATTATATGAATTACAAATTGAATTATTAAAATTACAAGAATGGTTAAAAATTACAAATAAAACTGTCATCATAGTATTCGAAGGAAGAGACTCGGCAGGAAAAGGATCAACTATTAAAAAATTTACTCAAAATTTAGATCCAAGATATTATAATGTCGTAGCTCTTGGAGTTCCAACACCAGAAGAGAAAAAAAATTGGTGGGATCGATATAAAAGAGAAATAAAAAAGGGTGTTATTAATCTTTTTGATAGAAGTTGGTACAATCGTGGATTGATTGAACCAGTCATGGGATATAGTTCATTAGAGGAATATGAAGAGTTTATGGACAATGTTGAAACATTTGAAAACAACTTAATCAATAGTGGTGATTATTTATTCAAATTGTGGTTTTCGATTGAAAAAGAAACTCAAAAAAGAAGATTTGACATTCGTCAAAAATCGCCTTTGAAATATTGGAAATATTCCCCCAATGATTCTCAAATGCAAGATCTGTGGGATAGATTTACTGAGTTTAAAGAAAAATTATTTGATAAAACTTCAACTATAAATAATCCTTGGGTAATTATTGATGCTGAAGATAAGAGAGTTTCTGGATTAAACGCTATAAGATACGTGTTACAAAATATTCCATACGAAGGAAAAAATGAATCTGTTGTTAATAAAGAATATCCAGAAGTCGTATCGGTATTAATCCCACATAATCCAATATTGAAAAATAATCTAAAAGAAAATAACTTACACACGTCAAGGGTTATTACCGAACAAAGTAATGGTGAACTTTTGGGTAGAAAAGTACAAATTAATCAAGATGGTTCAATTTATTTAGAAAACAACAAAAAAAAAATGGTCCTACTTAGATTTTCGGCTTTTGTTTTGTCTGTGAATAAATTAATCAACATTGTACAACTTATGCCATATTCAGGTGGTTATAAAATCAAAACCAAAAAGGGTGTCGAAAAAAATATTGATAATAATACAGTTAAAATTATTTTGAATTTTGTTGATAGTGATTTGAATCAAACCAAAATTGACACTGGAGCTTTGACACCATCACTTAATATTACGAAAATCAAATAATTTTTTTTTACTTCTCGGATAACAATTACCACCGACGTATCCAATTGCAAGGAAAAAAAATAAAAACAAAAAAACAATCATTTGTAATTTAAATATATTTATAGTTAAAATATAAGATGAAAATCAAATTAAATGAACAACAGTTACAAAAATTAGTTGAATGGTTAAGTATCAAAAAAAATTCAATTTCTGAAGATGTCTTTAAATCTTACTACGAAATACCATCATCACGTAGTTTAACAAGACAATCCTCAACAAAAGAGACAAATCCTCTAGAACCAAAAAAATCAGTAGATAATATATCATCTCCAGAACCACGTAAACGAGGAAGACCTCGAAAAAACCCAATTGTGGAACCAGATGTTTTAGAACCTAAAGTAGATGTTAATATTACAAAAGATGGACAAAAATCTGGTAGAAAAGGAAGACCATTCAATTCACAAAAAATTTTTGATAAAATTATGTACTACATAAACAAAAATGTTTTTGATAATGATCAATTGACTAATTTGGGCAATTCAATATTAGACAAAATAAGTATTGGAAAACAATAATCAAATAATAGTTTACCACAATGAGTAAAATTAAAAATTTACAAGAAGAATTAAAAAGACAATATCAGTTGATATATGAACAAAATTTGTTGGCCGATCTTTTTGTGCAAATGATAGAAAAGTTGACTGGTGATACAGAACAATCAACCGCCAAAACGAAGGAGATCGATATACCTACAAATATAAATTTTAAAAATTTTAGACAAGTTACGGACAAAATTATTGAAAAATTAGAAGGTGGTTATTATAATCCTGCTTGGCATGGATCACCTAAAATGGGAAGATCAGGTGAAACTTTATTTGGATTAGATAGACGCCATGGTGGTACATTAAACAAAACTTCAGAAGGAAAAGAATTCTGGAGGTTAGTTGATCAAAATAAAAATAAAAAAATTTGGAAACACTATTATATGCCAACAGGATCTTTAAATGAACAATTAAGAAACTTGTTGAGTATAATTTTAGGAAGATCTTATATGGAATTTTCTAAAAAATATTTAAAACCTGAAAGTCTTAAAATTGTTGAATCAGACCCAAGACTTAAATTTCATTTTGCATATGCCACATGGAACGGTCCTGGGTTTTTCAAAAAATTTGCCGATAAATTGAATCGAAGAATTGAAAATCAAAATATTTTAAATCCTTCAAAATTGTTCAAACTATCTATGCAAGACAGAAGAGATACCGTACTTGCATCATCAGCACCAAAAATTGAAAAAATCTTCAATAGTTAATTTTCCAAATCAATCCCAAAATTGTCTTTGGAGTATTCCGCGGAAAATCTCAAAACTTTTTTGTTGAGATCTCTTCCTGCTCTATTGATTCTTTCTTGAAATTTTTTCATCAATGTCTCAATATCTTTAGACTTCATTATAATTTTATGAGGGAGTTTGTCAGTCAAAGAACTGTCCTTAAAGTAATCTTGTAAATACCAATTGTATAAACGTGTTAAGATACTTGTTTTCAAATTTGGATTATAGTTTTCGATTTCATTCACAATATCTTGATAATCTTGTTGAGCATTGAAATTCATCATTTTTTCTATTACCTTTCCATATGGTGTATTTCGAAATTCCTCTAGAGACATTCTTTTCAGTTTATTGGATATCTCTTGGGTTACTGCTCTCATTTCATAAGGTTCAGAAAAATAAATTAAGTATAAAAACCTATTCCACAATTTGAATATAGATTTTGGTACATTATAATTTTTTGAACCGACATAGGCTAACGTAAAATCTAAAGCTCTAGATCCAGACTCCAGACGTTTGTAATATTCATAGAAATGTGCAAATTCGTGATAGATAGTGTCTTCTAAATCTTTAAGTAATTTTTTTAATTGTTCATCATCGAAGTTATTTCCTAATTCAATATAAAAATCAGACTTTAAAACTAAACTATTTTTGATATCCTCCAAAACGTATTTGGGTAATCTTGAACTACTTTTTTTCAGGTAAGATACATTTTCATTCCGTTTACCAATATCGTAAGCAGCACCCATCGTGGCGTAGTTAATTCCTACATTGAGTAATTCTGGATTTTTTTGATTTTTTTTTCTTGCGGTAAAATTAATAATTAATTTCTCAACTGGAAATTTAACAAATAACGAAAAATATTCTTTATAAATAAAAGACATATCTTGAAGAGTAATTATAATCTGTTCACTATAACTACTTAGATCGGAATTGTAAAACTCTATGGTTTTACCTTTTAGTTCTTCATAAACGATAGTAATGTAAGGTAAGGTTGGTTCAGCAACTCCCATTTTTTCAGTAATTAATTTTTTACTCACAATTAACTTTTCTTTCGTATATTTATTAAATATTTCAAATTGATCAAATTTACAATCAAAAAACCAAGAAACAATGAAACCATCACAAATTTATTCCAAAGACATTTCTATCTTAATCAATGATATACTTAAAGAGTTGTATCCGAATAATATCGGAAGAATAGATGAACCTTTATGTAAAACCCGTGAAGGTTTTATAGATGACGACTTTCCAGCCGAAGAAGGTGATAGGTGGTCTATTTTAAATTATATGTACTCCAATAATATGATGAGAAGTCAAATGTTTGACTACTTTTTGGCTGATGATACTCAACAAGACAAGTCAATTGGAAGTTTCATCAGATGGATTACCGATAATAAAGAAAAACTATTTGGTAAAGAAGGAATTGAGGCAAATAACTTGAGGGATATTGTATGGGGAACCCTCCGAAAAGGTTGGGCTTTAGAGAAACAAACTTTAGAAAAAATCAAACAAGAATCTGGACTCACAGATGACGATATTTTGGTATTTTGTAAAGGTTCACCACAAGATGAAGCAGGTGGAATTGATTTCGTGGTTAAAAATAAAGGCTTTCAAATCAAACCTTTAATCAGTGTAACCGAAAAAGATGGAAAGTGGGAGGTTTTGGCTAAAGGAATGAATGAAACTTATCTAAACAAACCTAGACTCAATTGGATTGTCTACAGTAATGACAAACTGATTTTAGTTTTCAGAAATTCAGACTATCGTGTCATTAGTGCTGGCCCAAAACATAAAGAGGTTGTAATTCAACACGACAAACCAGCGGTAAAAACGCTTAAATTTTAGATTTTTTCGTAGACCAATTCACAATTATCGTTTACCCATTTCTTTGAAATACAAACGTGATTGGAACTTTGTGACATTGTTCTGATCTTATCTTGACACTCAGCAAGTACCCTAGGGGTGGAACCTTTCCAGATCTTCAAACACTCCAAACCATTGTCTTTATCAAACAGAGCAAAAAAGAACGCGTCGTTTCTTTCAATTCTATGAAGGTTACCTTCGTGGATACGATCTAATTGGAAAGATCCACCTTCTTTACAAGATAGATATTCATACTTCTCAGTCCCATCCATAGATGTGGCATCGGCACCATGTTTAGTCTTATGACATTTATGACCCAAAATATCTGATACCAACCACTCCTTGATGAAACCAGGAGTAAGTAGATCTTGTTCAAAACCATTTTGTACCTTTAATAGATTCAACGTATCAATCAGAAGAGATAACTTATTGGGATGTTCTGATATTGAAGACAATAGTTGGTGTGGTGTCATTGAATAATGAATTTATGTACAATTATAAACCAAAAAGTTCAGAAAACCAAAAAAATAATTTTTATTAGTCAGGACAGGATTCAAACCTGCTCTTGGTCGTAATTTTGAGTCTACATCTAGAATAGGGATGAGACGTGGGGGTCAAGTTAAAGAACACTACAAATATATGTAATAAAAGTTAGATGTCAAAATGTTTTTTTGGAATTCAAATTTCTTACTAATCTCCAACCGTCAGGTATCGAATCTTGGGTTTTTATCTTTTTATTTTCAATACCATTGGTTATCCAGTGTGTACCAAATTGGGAATTATTTTTCCCTTTTTGTTTTTTCGAATTAATTTCACCGATTTTCTTTTTAGTTTCTTCTTTGTGTTTTCTCCCTTGCCAAATTTTTCCAGACCACACACCACTTTTTCTAACATTTTCTCTCCACTTTTCCCTATATTCTTCATCAGTTTTTAATCGGTCAAAATGAATCTTACTAAACATTTGTCTAACCTTTTTTCCACCTGCAGCATGAAAATTGTAAGCATGTTCTTTATTATTTAATCCACCATCACCTCCGCGTTTTAAATTCAAACATTTTTTTTGAAGTAATAAATTTGAATTTACAATTTCAATTTCACGTTTTTTTAGTAACTTTCTATTTGGGTAAAATTCTAATATTTCCATATTAAAAATTTTTTTTCCGTGTTTGTGTATTAAACGTCTCAATTTAGTACCACTACCGACGTAACCATCATCCAAATTATCAGTTGAATGCATACCAATATAGAAATTTCCATTTCTAGTATCGGTAGTTTTGTAAATGAAATGATATTTTTTTTCTTTTAAACTCATTTGTACTTTAAAACTGAAAAATATAGCAAAAAATACAAAAAGTGTCGCTGCGCGGGTGAGGGATTCGAACCCCCGATTCCTGGCTTATGAGACCTGGCGGATAGACCACTTCCATAACCCGCATAATTTCAGTACTCCGTACGGGACTCGAACCCGTAAGCTTTCCCGTGAAAGGGGAATGTCCTAAACCAATTAGACGAACGGAGCATCTTATTAAGTATAAAGATACACAAAAATTTAAATAATCAAATTTTTTTTCGGAAGATATTGGATTTGAACCAATAAATCAGTTTCCCGATCAAAACCTTAAAAGGTGTTGTTCTATCTCTAAGTTACCGAGGAATGCATTGTCTATTCTGACAATCTACTAAAGTTTTTTGGTACTCCCGACAGGACTTGAACCTGTAACCTCGATGGTATAAGCATCTTGCGCTAACCTATTGCGCCACGAGAGCATGATTGTGAGGAAGGGGTGAGATTCTGAAAAACCTCTATGTCACCCTTTTATTATGTAGTCAGGACAGGATTCGATCCTATATGAACTTTCGTACTCGGGAAGGTTTCCCTAGCGTCTCTCCATTCCGCCACCTGACTATAGTCATTCGTCCTCACGAGGTCGGGCTGACTTGCCCTGGTGTTCTCCCTATACACCAATGTACGTTCTCATACGGACATCACTCCGTTTTTCATCGTGTAGAGCACACTATCCGTTGTTTTGTTTCGGAACGTGTAGTCAGGACAGGATTTGAGCCTGTATAATAAGTAGTAAAAATATGAAAGTGACAATCTACTTACTTATCTATTCACTTCTAGCGTCTACCAATTCCGCCACCTGACTATTGAACACTGAATCTAACGACTCCGTTCATTTTTTTGGTTTCCATAATGTCAAAGAACTAACTCGTCCCACCTTCCCTTCAATCACAATACAAAGGTAAAATAGATTTCTTCAATTTCCAAATTTTTTTTTCAGAAATCATAATTTTTTGACTAAAAAAATATTGATCAAAAGTGTCCCTAAATCTGTATCTTTCAGGTAAACCGATTTTTTTCCATTGAACTACTTGAATTTCGCACATCCCACTATCCAATGGATTAATCCCAACAACTTCCCATGGTCGAGAATAGTCTCGATCAGAACAAGACATAAAAAACGATGACAGAGTTACTATCAATAATAATTTTTGAACCAATATATTCAAAATCTTTTGAACGTGTTAGATTTAAACAACTTTTGGTTTTGTAGTTTGGTTTCTTTTTTACACAGAATGATTATTCCAATAAAAATGAAATTGACAACAAATAAAGTAGTAAATAACAAAATAGTTTTTGACCAATCATCCCACAGTGCTTGGTTTTCAAATGGAGTATAGAAAAGCGAATGTATAATTAGTGTAGTGGTCAGAAAAATACCAACGATTGAACAAAAGATTGGGAAGAAAAAGTTTTTCATTTTTTGATTTTTTTTTAAGAATACACAATTAAATTAAGTAGTCAGGGCAGGATTTGAACCTGCATGAACACACGCCCTCTTAATTATCGGTTGTGTTCTACGTATAGCGTCTAGCATTCCGCCACCTGACTAAATGAAGAGACTGATTACCTCTTCAGTACCGTTTTCCCGGTTGACGATCTTTCTGTTCACACCTTACCTTGGTAATACAGTGACTGGTTGTTTCCCTATTCTCGACTACCAGAAAGAACTCGTCGAAAATAGGGCTAGAATGACAAAAATAATCAAATTTTTTGTTTATTTACTCTTTTTGTTTTTTTTTTCTGGCTTAAATCTGAAACCGATTTGATAGTTTTTGGAATGTTGATATTATTTTTCAATCCAAAACCCAAAAAATTCGAAAAAGACTCATTAATGAGCTTATTCATTGGTTTTTTTACAAATTTTAAGTAAATTAGGTAGGCAAATAGACTTGTCAAACCAAATCCAATGAGAATTCCGATGATAATTCCTTCAATCATAACTTTTTTTTACAAAAATACACACAAATATCCAAAAATCAAATTTTTTTTTGAATTTTAATATTTATAATAAAATTTTGTTTTGAAACTCATTAAAAATCTTGCAAATTTAATCTCAGAAGGGTCAAAAATAAAAATTTTGGTCGATAAATTGGGATTGAGTAACCCTGTCGCAGAATATTTGGATAAAACATATGGAAAACTGTCAATTTGGATAGCAAATAAGTTGATTGATAAATATTTGTTTGACAATCCTGGACAAATTCCATCATTTTTATCACTTAGTCGCTATCGGGAAGATTTAGTAGGACTTTTGGATTACATACGAGTTGGACTTAATGGAAACATCAGTACAATTAAAGAATACAATTTGGATCAATTATTCTATGCTCAAAAAAAATGGCACGATCAACTACAAATTGGTTCTGGCAAGATAAATTATGATGAAACTAGTAAGGTTATTTTAGATTTTCGAGATTCTGATGGTTTGGGTTATTATTGGGTTGACTTGGATACCACAAATTCACCTGAAGAATGTGATAGAATGGGACATTGTGGAAGAGCAAATGAAAATTTATATTCTTTAAGGTCATTTGAAAAAATTTCTGACAAATTTACCTTGAACAAAAGTCACATTACCGCAGCAATCAGTAATGAGGGTACTGTAACTCAAATGAAAGGCCCAAAAAATAGTAAACCATCAGTTGAATTTCATAAGTATATTTTACCTCTGTTTGAATTGACAAATGACGACCCAGATCGTTCTGATTCAACTTACTTTATAGAACGTTTTAAAAGTTCATATCGTCCTGAAACAGATTTTCAAATTTTAGATTTGTCGAAAGAAGAATTAATGAATCTTAAATCATTAAGACCAGATTTGTTTGATGGACTTTTTATGAAATATAAACTTTTCAAATTGGGTTTAATTGAAATAAATCCATTCGATCAAATACCAATGTCGTTTGATTTAAAAATTTTAACTGATGATGTTGACCACTACGTTGCTGGTGATTGGGTGGTACGAGAAATAAAACCCACTGGAGTACCTTACGGTAGACCAAGAAAAATTGGAATGTTTGAAACTATTCTCAGTGGTGATATTGGGGATATTATAGATTTTTATTATGAAACTTATGAGTTGGATAATCTATTGGATAATGTAAATCAAAAAAATATAAGTGAGATATGGGCACTCATAAATCAAACAGCAAATGAAAATTCTATAGAAGATATACCTACCGATCTAGAAGAAGCTATAAAACGTGTTGAAGATCTTATTGACATTGAACAAGCATTAAATGATGCTCAGAATTATTGTAATGAAGCCTCAACATATGACAAATACTATGAAACATTGAAATCTTGCCTAGAATTTTATGGTGAAGTTACGCAAATGGATGATAGTGGTGTTGTAATCAGGGTACCTATGAAAGATAATATTGAAAGTTTAAATGATTCCGAGCTTCAAGAAATAATTAATGACTTCATGGATAATCTTGAACATGTTTCTATTTCAAATAGACCAGAATCTCAACAATTTCTAGAAACGGTGTTTGATTATTTTACCGAAAATGTTTGGCGACAACCAAAATTCGAAATTAGTGATTATTGGTATCCAGATTGTAGTCGTGATACTTTCAATTCATATGTCTATGACAGATTAGCTGAACTTTGACCACTATGATAAATTTCAATCGGTTACAACTTGTAACCGATTCATTTCTAGTGGATCAGTAGACGCGGTAGGTTCTTGAATATATTCACTGAAAAATTCACTAAAGATTGCTTCCATGACTGGAACACAAATCGAATTACCAGCTAAGGAGATGTGAGCCCTGGTTGATAGAGATGTTGTCAACATTTTGTCAATATCTTGATCACGAACACCCATAAATCGATATCCTTCTCTTGCGGTAAGGGTTCTTACTCTACCATCACGTGTCATAATCTGCGGAGATCCACTAGTAGTCAAACAAGGTGAACAAGCATCCAAAGAATAAATTCTTTTGGTTTGGTCGTAATTAATATCATCTCTCCTTGCTACTAGTTTACAGATAGTTTTTTGTTTAGCTTCGTGGAGTGTAAATGGACAATCAATAAATAATGTCTCATCGGTAGTTTCCTCAATGAACAACGACATAGGCACTCTTGTTTTTTTGTAATTGTCAACGTTTATCATTTTTTCCTTGACATCCTCTAAACTACCATTTAAAACCGACATCATATACACTCTCTCCCTGTTCTGAGGACAACCAAAATCAGCTCCATTGAATACCCGCCAGAAAGATGAATATCCGAGTGCTCTTAAGAAATAAATATGTTTTTTGAATGATTCGTAGTGTTTTTTGGAGATCAAATTCTTAACGTTTTCCATTAAAAGGTATTTCGGTCTGTTAACTGATAAGATTCTTTCAACATCAAATAATAAACCACTTCTTGTACCTTGTTTAATACCTTGTTGTTTACCAGAAATTGAGACATCAACACACGGAAAAGAGTATGTTAAAAAATCACAATCGGGAAAATCGTTTTCGTTTACTTGTTTAATATCACCCAAGTTTCCATTTTGGGTTTCATGTAATACATCGTAACATTCATTTGCTTGGTTAAAATTATCACAATTGGCTACTACATCATAATCAACTCCAATATATTTCAATGCTAATTCTTGTGTTCCATAACCCGAAAATAATGAAACCACTTTTAACTTATTGTTCATCTATCTTTTTAGATAAATATAACAATTGATGACTTGTAAGTCAATTTTTTTTTAAAATTCGATGGTAGTCAGTACCTATTTTATATTTTTATAATTCAAAAAATATCTTTCTTTCCTTGCAGAGTTTTTATTTTTTGATTTAAATGTTTCTAATTGTGAATCACAATTTGGACAAATCAATCTAAGATTTTCTCTTCTATTATTTGACGCATTACCGTCAATGTGGTCTAAAATAAAGACAATTGGTTTTTCATTCCATTCATTTTGATTTTTACATATTTCACAACAATTATTTTGTTCTTTTAAAATGTGACGTTTAAGAAACTTAACATCAACAATTTTTTCGTAGTTTTTCTGATTGTTCAAATAATATTCATATTTTTTATTTGTCTTATATTCTACCTCACATTCTTTTGAACAATATTTTGAATTTTTGTCCGTAGACAAGTACAATTCCTTACAATTATTACATTCTTTTTTTTCTTTTTTTCCTTTATTATGGGGTGACCAATTTTCAGGAAATTTTGAACGTAGGAATAATTTTATCTCTAATTTTTTACAAATTTTTTTTATGTATGTATCGCTAACACCGTAACGTCTTCCAATTTCTCGATATGATAATTTCTCAACAAATATCATATTTTCTAGATCGTCCTTTTTATATTTACAATCCAATTTCATAATATTTCTTTTTTTATAAATATTATAAATCGAACCAAAAGTTATTTTTTTTGTACAGATAATAGGGTTCGAACCTATACGAAAACTTTAGAAGAGTTTAATGCTATCCAGTTACATCATATCTGCAAATTGAAATGAAAAACCTCCTTTAACGGTACTAATCTGTATTCCGTAAGGATGTTTTCATTTTTGTACCTCAGACGGGAATCGAACCCGTACGGACTTTTAATCCATAGCATTTTAAGTGCTACGCGTCTGCCAATTTCGCCACCGAGGCATCTAGATAATAAAAGAACGATCTTGAAGTTTCAAATATACAATGAAGAAATCAAAAATCAAAACTATTTTATTGAATTATGGATATTTATCTAGAAAAATGATTTTTTTGTGACAAAAATGAAATTATTGAAAATTTTAATTAACGAAAGCCGATATAAAGAGGTTTCACAAAAATATCGTCCATATATTGATGCTGAAATTGAGGCCTCAATTGTGAGTGAGGGGTCAAATTTAAATATGTTGACACTATTGCTCAATAATGATTTTATGAATAATACCAAACAAAAATATTTAAATTTTTTGTTAAAAAGTTGGTATTCACCGAAATTTGAATGGGATAAAATTTCTGATTTAAATATACCGGGAAACGAAAGAAATTTAGTAACTGCAATAAAAAGAATGAATCGTGACGGTAAAAATAAAAATGATTTTGTAGAACAAGCAATACTTATATTGGAATTTTTTGATAAAAATAAGTCAAAATTTACATATACTGATATTAACAAGTATGGTGTAATTTGGGATCTTTATCCTGAGTATGTTGAATTAAAAGAAGTTGCCGAAAAAAAACAAGCAGAAAAAGATTTTGAAAAACTATATGAAGATGAAAGAGTTTTAATTGGTATACCGAAAACTCACGAGGCATCTTGTGTATATGGTGCAAGAACAAAATGGTGTATTTCAGGTAAAGATGATTTTGAGTGGAGAAGACATACAAAAGAAGGTTTGTTGTATTTTATAATTTTTAAAAAAGTAGACCGAAACTCTCACTTTGCTAAAGTTGCGGTACATGTTAAACACGATGGGCCGGGGGACATTTTTGCCTCAGATTGGTGGGACGCTGTAGACGATAAAATGACCACAAAATCAAAAGAGGCTCTGAGATTAGCAATACCAGATGAGGGGTTAAGTGCTATTATTGAATTTCAAAAAAAATTTAATCCTAAAAATTTTATGGATATAATTTACGAATCGATAATCTCAGAAGAAAAAAAACAGGGGCCTGTAGGAATGAAGTTAGCAACAGCGACAGACAATCATATGGTTGATTTTGATTGGGATTTGGAAAGTCTTGAAAAATTACAGACGAAAAAAAATACTATGATTTACACGTCAGTGAATTATAGATTTAAAATTGAAGATAGATATACGGAAAGTGGCGTGTCTGATGAAAAACCAATTTATAAAGAAATTGGAAGATGTTTCTTAAACTTTTATGCAAGTAAAGATCTTTCACTTGATAATACATTTTCTTCTGATTTTATGTTTGAAAGAGACCCAGATGAAATTAATACCATTCCAACTCATACGTTTATATCAGTCAAAAATAATAATTTTTCTTTTAAACATTTTTTTAACGACCATATTAGAACTATCTTCAGAAAAGATATTGATGGTATTTTAGAAAGAGGATTGAAAAATCAAGGTTATCAGGAGGACGATACACGTGAAAATTAACTTAAAATACAAATATTTATAGAGCATGAAATTATTATTATCAAAAAAAAATTTAACACATATTGTCAATCATTTGACCGAGGCGCAGACTGCCGAAGATTTGGTATCTGTATTCAAAGTACCATTTATCATTGACGGTAACACGTATACCTATTATTGTGTTGCAAGTAAAAAAACTACTGACCAAATAGTACCTAATTTGATTGCACAAGCAAAAAATAGATACAAAAATAATAAGTACAAAGAAATTCAAACCGATGAAAATGGCCAACCAACCAAACCAGAAGACAGTTATTTGTATCAATGGATTGTTGATAGAATGATAACCGAATCAAGTGATAATGTTGATGGCGTCCCAAAGAGATTTTTTACCAATTATTTCAAACAATTTTTTGGACAACCTGAATTACTTACACCAGAACCAATCAAAAGAATTGATGCTAATGTTATGAGACAAGAACTTTTTGACAAAGATAGTTCAGCATTTAGATCAAAAATGCAGTCAATAGATTTTAAAAATAAAGATGTTTTTGCTCAGGAATTTAAAAAAATTACAGGAAAAGATATTGATACTCAGACGATGATCAGTAAACCCTATAAAGATTTTGTTGAAAAATTACTTTCTTATGGTAAAGAAAGAATTGGCGTTACTAAACTCGGCCCAAACGCATTAAAATATTGGAACGAAAATTCAGAATATAAAAACGATGACCCAAACAGTAATCTATTTTATATTGTAAGTCAAAAACCTTTTAAAGAGTTGATAACTGGAGAAAAATTTAAAATGGAGAGAGATTACGAAAAAATTTCAAATGAGTTAAATGCGATTTTATTTGACCCAAAAATTACAGGGATTAATAGAAAAATTTTAGGATTGTCAGATGTACAGACATATAGATTAATACCATTAACACGAAAATTAATATTCACAAATTATATCGGGAAACGAAAATTTTCACAAACTGAAAAAGGTACTGGTGCTGGAATTGTACCACAATCACCATTAATACAAGGTAAAACATTTACCCAACCAATTACAACAAAAAAATCAAAAAGAAGATGAACAACGAAAAAATTGGAAAAATTCTCAATCTTGAATCTATAATTTTTGATATGAGAAAAAAAGACGAGATTGTTTCAGACAATCTTCTCATTAATCTGAATAAGTTATACAACGGTTTATCGGACGAAGAATTGGAATATATTAAGAAAAAACTTAAGAGTAAACTCGTTGAAGATTATGATGAAATTTTGATCAAAGGAAATTGATTGTCAAATTAATTTGGATAGTGTGTCTGTCCTTCCATCAGACCAGTAATTATCATCACCATAGTAAACAAATATTTCTTCATTTTCTTGAATATCTTTGATAGCTACAAATCTGAAAACTTTTTTCAGATTTGGATGATTTGTCCAAATTGCGTTTGGATCATTTGAGTGATTGTAAAAACTTCCATAACCCAACGCAATAACTTGTTCATCCCAGGTTGAACCAACAGGATAATTAAATCTGTAATCTATTAACAAACTAGAAACTTCACCCTTTTCAATTGGTAATGATAGAAGTGGACAATCCTCAATTACATCACCAACAAATATACGATCAAGTGCAAATACACCCAATCCTCTACCCTGTGAATGTTTCAAATGAATGTTCTTAGGTGAATTTATCATTGTTAAGATATTTAATAATATGCAAAAACCATTTACAGATCAAGAAGTAAATTTTTTAAAATATCTAAATAAAAAAGATATCATAAATAAAAGCACTAGAGAGGGTGTTGCGTTTGTGGCTAATTTTATGAAGATACTAAAACAATCAGGATCACCAACATCATTATATTATTTATTCAAAGACAATTATAGACCTGACGGTAAATATGAAAATGTAACTTGGGAAGATTTTGTAGATGTACGTAACTATAAAACAAGAAAAATTAGTAATTACCAAGCCTCTGAATATGTTGCAAAAAAAAGACCATTTAAGGGAAATAATCTATCAGGTGAATGGGTACAGAGTGATGTTTATTTAATTTATGTTGTATTATCATACGAACGATATCCAATTTACATTTTTAGAGACGGAGTGTGGTTTTTAAATTCAGATCATTATAGTAACACAACCGCGAAACACATACGCGCTTCACTACCAAGAAATGACGATGCAAAAATTATAGTTATCGAACCAGATTTTATGTGGTATGTTTATCGTAGTGAATTTTCAAATGATGAAATTATGAAAATGAGGATGGACAGATTTAAGAGAAAAGTTCAATATCTTGTACCAAGAAGATTAACAAATATAGGAGCGTCTTGGCGTTCAAATCACAAAATTAAATTCAAAATAAAAAATGTAAATTTATCTGACAACGATACTATAGAAATAATTGTTGATGTACTGGGTGTTTATGATGGAAACAATCAAGTTGATTATGAAGAAACTGGTTTACTTACCAAAAAAGAACTAGAAGACAAAATAAGTAATAAAATTGTTGCAAATATGGAAGAGTACTTACCGCCACAAAAAATAGATAAATATTTAAATCGTAGACAAGTTCCAGAAGATGGTTATTTGAAATTAACGTTTGAACATCAACCGATCAAATCGAAACCTCAAGATATTACAAAAGATTAAATCAAAGTGGCAACAATTTTATCTGATACTGAAATTAAGTTGTTCAAATATTTGAACAAAAAAAACTACTATAAAACAAGTATTGCTCAAGGTATTCCGTATTTAGAACAATTACTACGAATGTTTGGTATATCACCATCACACTATGATAATCCAGCTTTAGCGATGAGGTATTTGTATTTTATGTTGTATGATCCAAGCGGTAATTATCATAATCTTACTTTGAGTGAATTGCGAGAAAAATTTCTAAGTAATGCTCGTGGTAAACCAAAAAAAATTAAAAACTCGGAAATTGATAGTTTTATAGTAAGAAAACTTCCGTTTGAAGGAAGTAATTTGTCTGGAACCTTGAGACTTACTCGATCTGGTGAAGTCGTCTATCTAGTAAAATCGTTTAATGGTAAATTGTATCTTTACAGAGATGGAATTTGGTTTTACAATATAAATCTAAAAACCAAACATAGTTGGGATAGTTATCCGAGAAAAGATAAAAATTCTACTTTATTGTCTGTTGACGGTAGAATTTTAGATGAAATATTAGACAGTTTTACACCTAGAACAAACGAACAAATTTTAAAGGATAGACAGAAAGAATTTGCAGATAAATCGCGTGATTTATTACCAACAAGGAAAAAAAATCTTCGGATCTGGAGTTATGATCAAAATAGTCGAAGACCGCTTGAAAATAAAATAAAATTCAAATTACTGGATATTCGACAAGAGGAGGATGTAACTAATATTGATGTTGCAATTATTGGAATTTATAGAGAGGGAAAATTAGTAAAAACCAAACTGGTTGATTACAGCCTAGATCCTATTACGAAAGATTACTTGGAAGAAAAAGTTGCGGATAATTTTATAAAAAATATTATGGATTATTTACCTTCACAAAAAATTACACGATATTTGGATGTAAGACAAATTCCTGAGGATGGTTATATCAAATTCAATTTTTTTCACCAACCAACAAATTAGTCATCATAACGAGTAAAAAACAATAATAATGGATATAAATCAACGTAAAGCAGAAAGATATAATTGGTTACTGGGTCAACATGATTTTCTCACAGAAAAAATAAGACAAATTAAAGCCAACAATTTTGAACAAACACCTCAAGAAGAACAGCAAATCAAATTTTTTACTGAACAACAAAAGAAAATTATGGTTGAGGTCCAAAAATTATTTTAATGTAAAATCTATAATTTTGTTCGGTTCGATATATTTATTGTAAACCGACCAAGATTATGAAAAAATTCTTATCTCAAATTTTCCAAGACGAAAAGGGCGCATTTTCCAGTAAAAGATTTGTTGGAATAATGTGTGCAATATCCCTTTGTGTCACAATGTACCATAATTCCTTTTCGACAGTTGATGTGGCTCCAGCACCCGCATTAATTCAATCCGTTGCCGCATTGGCCTTCGGAGCGTTAGGACTTGCCTCAGCTGATAAAATTTTCACAAAGAAAAACTCAGAATAATATGGGACTATTTAAATCACTTCTTTACAACACTGAATTCCAAAGTGTAGAACCAGATCAAAGGTTCAATTTTATGTTGCAACAGATGCAATCAAACAGATGGAAAATTACATTATTGATACTCTTTACATTTTTTTTCATCGTTTTTGGTATTGTTATGGCTGTAATGTTCAAAGCAACAATCGAAGAGGCTTGGAAAGAATTACTTCTTATTCTTTTAGGAGCATTTGTTGGTAACTTAAATAAAGTTATCGATTTTTGGTTCTCAAATGAAGACAGAGATAAAATGTTAGTTCAAAAGATGGACGAAGAAGATGGTGTTTCACTATCATCACAAGACCAATAATATTTGTATGAAAAAATTACTTCTAGGATTATTTACGATAATTTCATTGAATGTATATGGACAGAATGGGAGAAACGAAGTTTTAGTTTCTCCCAACTCGTCATTTCCGTATTTTTTGATAGATACTGTTTTTACGTTAGGTAGTATTTTGAATGATACTACTGTTGTATACCTACACTATCATAACCCTACGGCAACTAATTACGCTGGTTTTCAAGTCAGATTTTTTTATCCTCAAGCTTCATTTAAACAACCTATTGTGAAATGGGGCCCGAGTGTAAGTTCGTTGTCAACAAAATATGGCTCTTATTATAGTCAACCCGGTTGGGTCAACGCGACAGCTATTTATACTGGTAATCAAGCAATTTTTGATTTTCCAGATGGTGCTGTCTTCGAAGTGCTGTTACCACATTCAGCAACATTCAATCCATCATCTGTAGACTCAATGAAAGTACAAGGTGTTCCAACCTATAATAATATAGCCACAACAACAAGTGGGCTTGATAATACTTTAGGTACATTCAATTACGGTGGTCGTTTCAAAATGGACACTATTAGTGTTCCTGTTACTGTTTTGAATGTAGATGGAACACCAGCTCCAGAGATGCCTTTTGCATTTGACTATAAACTCAAATCATCTCAGTCTTATGTGAGAGGCGATCGTTTTACCACAAATTCAAACGGTGTTGCATCCATTAAAATTCCGTACGATACTTCATTTTATAATGTAAAATTGGTATCCGACTTGGATACTTTGTCAGATAATTCATCAATCAATATTACAGATGCTTATCGTTTATCTGACATGAGTATTTATGCAGATACCGCACAATCATATGAATTTCAACAAGGTGATGTAAATAGAAGTGGTACTTTATCAGTGTCCGATGCCTACCTTATATTCAATCGTTTAGCGACAGGACGTTCAACTTGGTCTCCTGTTGTTGCGAACGAATATAATGTAAGATATTATACAGCATCTGAATATGCTACAATAATTGCTAACCCAAACATATTTCAAACATCTATTATTGGAACAAGAATGATAGATCAGAATTTAAATGGATCAAATGGTGTCACATATTATGGTTATGTTTTAGGTGATGTGACAAACACAGGATTAAATAATTTATCATTTCAAATTCAAAGAGTGAATAATCCAACTATTGGCACTTCATACGTATTAGACGAAGGAACGATCTACCAAAATATTCAAGACTCCGTACAATTTAGAATTCCTAAATTAACTATTTCAGATGATAATTCAGTAAATGTTGGCGTAACTTTTATAACACACGGAAATAAAGTCGGTGCGGCTCAAATAGGTTTAAAATTTGATCCAAATATCTTCAGATTTTCACAAATTAACGTAGGCCCAGAAGCAAGTTCTTGGAACTCATTTATTTCGGCAAAATCTGGTGAAATTTTATGGGGTGGACATGAATCCAAAATGTCACCCTCAGTTATTACTAATCCAACACAAATGTTCAACTTTAAGTTTGATATTTTGAATTCCAATTGGGAACAGTCTCCGATCAGAATTACCAATAAAGCTGCTGGTAACGAAAAAGCTGAGGATTTAAATATTATTCCTTCACCTGTTGATGCTACGGTTATAAATGGAAGAAGAGCTAGAGATCTTGTAAATGAATTGGTTAACGGTTTTAGAGTTTATCCAAATCCAGTTGAAGATAATTTGAATATTGATTACTATCAAACAAATTGGGGATATTTATATTACGAAATCTATGATTACACAGGTAAGTTATATTTTACAAACAAGGAATTTGTTACACAAAATGAAATTGTCACAAGACAAGTCAATGTGGACAATTTGAAACCAGGTCTCTATTTTGTAAGATTAACAACCAATGAAAAACAAAAAATTCATAAAATAATTAAAAAGTAAAATTATGTCAGAAGAAACAGAAAATGATGGTTCTTGGGGTGGTTTAAAGAAAACCATCGTAGGTACACTTGCCACAGTCGTAACAGGTGGTGGTGTTTGGATTTCCACAACTTTATTTGGTGGTGGTGGAAACGATAGCGAAGAAACCAAAACAGAACAAGTGGCACCAGCAGCAGCGCCAGTAATTAATCTTAATTTGGAAAACAACAACCAAAGTAATACTTCTGCAGGAAGTGGTGGAACTACAGTAATCAGAGAAAAAGAAACTATCAGAGAAGTAGCACCAGCCCAATCAACTCCAGCTCCAGCAACCGCAACACCTGCTGAAGAGAAGAAAGAAACACCTGCTGAAAGAATGAAAAGATTAAGAGCTAAACAATTAGAAAACGAAGAAGAAGAATGAAAAAAATTATTATCATTTCGACCCTAAATTTATTTCTGTTGTTGAGTTGTAAATCAACAATTTCTACTCAACAGTATCAGGCCGATTTCGAAAAAACAGATCGGACTCTTGAAAGTATTTCTACTTACACAGGTAAAAAACAGACTGTACAACTTTCTAAATTGAATGTTAACAAAGAACTTTGGGAAAGTTTTCCTGAATTAAGAGAAAAAAGATTAGGTCTTGGTGTCTCCAACAGGATTGTTGAAAATTTACTCTATACTAACAGATTTGAATTTGCTGAAGAAAAAGATGCAATTGTCAATCAAATGTTAGACGCTTGGGAAAAGAAAATTGAGGGTTTGGATGATGGTAAAACAAAACTTAAAACTGATGGTATTAGATTACCAAAGTTTATTGCCTATGCCGAAATTTACGATTTTTCTGTTTCTTATGCTGAAAGTTATGATAAAGGTAAGTTGAAAAAAACCAACACTACGATAATTGGTATTCAAGTTAGGTTGGTGAAAGTGGACAATTCACAATACATAGTTGCATCAGGTCAAGGTCAATCAACTCAATTTGGTGAGGGGTACTTTAAAAATCCAACAATGGGTTTTGACCAATCAACCGTTGGTATTGCTACACAGAAAGCTTTAGAGGTCGCTACAATGAACCTTGTTAAGCGTCTAGAGCAAAATGGTTGGTAAAAAAATTTTATTACTGATCATCTTTTTCCTAGGTGGAATTTTGGGAACCCACGCTCAAAGTTTCACCTATTTTTATATTAACCCTTGTAACGGAAAAACAGAATCAGTTCAGCTAGAAACTCAAAGTTCTTCTGTGACCATGTTTTATGCTGGTCAATTCAGATCTTTTACGTATGCTGAGTTAGACGCAGGAGCATATACACAGTGGGTTCAAGATATTCGAAATTCATTACCACCCGGAGCAAATCCTTGTGCCACAGAAGGTGTTGAGGCTTCAAATAACGTATCAAATTTTATTGGGAGTGTTACGGCAAATGCGGTTGCTAATATCTCGTCTGTGGTCTCTATGGCGAGTTCTATTGGGAGTTCTGTTGGTAATATACCTACACCCCCACCCGCGCCTAGAAATGGTGGTGGAAGCAATAATAATGATAATAACAATGGTTCATCAACTGAAGGTGGTGGGGAGATAACAACACAGGGAGAACAAAACCAACAAACGGCAAGTGGTGGAGAGAGTGAGAGTAGTAGTGATGGTGGTGGTGGAGGAGGAGGGAAAAGTAAATCATCTAGTAAAACATTAAATGGATCTCTAATAGCAACAGGGGATATTGTGATCATTAGAAATGATTCAAATATTACAAAGAGTGGGAATGATAATTTTAGATTTAATACATCATTGACACACGTAAACACAACACAAACTTTTATCAAAGGTATAAATATAAACTATCAGACAGGACAAAAAATATTAAACCTATCAGGTTATGGTTCTTTGAAACATAAAGGATATATGGGAATATTCTCCACATCGTTTATGACAAATTTTGACAAAGATTGGTTTTTAACAGCCTCATTACTTAATGCTCAAAAAATAAATAAGATAACCCTTATGGGTGGGACAACATACACCTTGGGACAAATCGACAAAAATGATTTTCGTAATTGGTCATTGGTTGGTGGGGGTTTTACAAATTTTAAAGGTGGAAAAACTATAGGGTTGAATTTTTTGGGTTTGGGTGTATATTCCCCCTATATTTTCTTTTATGCGGGTCAGTGGTATAAAAGTGGATTTTTGATTATACCGATGGTTAATACAGATTTCAAGGTTACAGATAAATTCAAATGGACAATTAGTTTTTCTGGTGTTTATCAGGTTAATCAAACTTTCCAGAATTGGCAAGTTCTTACTGGAACAAAAATAATGTTATGATGTATAGAATAATATTGTTATTGTTATTACCACTTTCGGTATTTGGGCAGATGACTTACACCCAATCCTCAGCAACCTATTCTTATGAGTCAACCACAGGAACTGATCTAACATTGGGGGATGACCAAACTATAACCAATTTACCTATTGGTTTTACTTTTAATTATTGGGGAACTGATTTCACAACAGTCAATATTTGCTCAAATGGGTGGATATCATTTACCAATACGGGTGGTAATATTGTAGGAGGTTCACCAAATAATGTAGTAAGTAATGGTATTCATGCAAATGCTATGGATTTGTTTCCAATAACTGGTTATTTTGTAAGATACCAAACTATTGGTTCATCACCAAACCGAAAATTTGTTGTAAGTTATCATATAGGGTATTATAGTTGTAATTCCAATACCACACTTTTTACGGATTTTCAAATCGTATTAAATGAAACCACAAATTTAATTCAAATAAATATTAGTTCACATCCCGGTTGTTCTTCGGGAGCATCACTTCAAGGAGTTTCAAATAACAATAATTCACTAATAGTAACAACAACTGGTAGAAATGGGGTTAATTGGAGTCCAACTACAAATTCATCGGTTATCTTTACACCTTACATACCCTTCACACATTCAGGTATTATACTAACCGAAAACGATGTTCCTGTTCCAAATATACTTACAAAAATTTTTAAAAG
>Ga0194115_10000291_pt1 | contig 77333 bp, 87 predicted proteins | sample TA2MahsurfametaG_3_FD_148656 | JGI IMG/M metagenome (GOLD analysis project Ga0194115, IMG submission 148656) | Freshwater microbial communities from Lake Tanganyika, Tanzania - TA2015002 Mahale S4 surface | ecosystem: Environmental > Aquatic > Freshwater > Lake | place: Tanzania: Lake... | reverse complement strand
CGTGGAATGTGTGTAATTGCTGCTGAATCTATGTCTCATTGTGAAGAGATTTATGTGAAAAAGTTTGAGCATTATGAGATGTGGTCAGGTGGTGAGATTATTGACGCACAAACAGATTTTAAGGATGCGACATTTCAGGTGATTGAAAACATCAATCATCCCGCAGGTGTTATTAATTATGTTTTCGGAGGAGGTTGAAATGACCAGCAATTTGCTAAAACTGAATGAAGAGGCACCAGCGTTTTCTTATACGCTGAAAGAGTTATTCAATGTGATTATGTGTATCATTGCACACCCACACAAAACACTCACAGAGCATGACAAATCTCGTGCTATGGCAGTATTTCTAACCTTTGCTGATTATCTTGGTAACTATACCGAGAGTGACAACAACCACGGTCATGTCATCTACGAATCAGATTCTACTGATTTTGAAGGATATGTGTTGCAGTTGCTTAATAAGAATAAACCAATGGATTTCTATCACACTGATGCTGACAAGATTCTTAATGGTAAAGACAAATGAAACTCTTTGATTACGTCTACTACGAAGATTATGGGCACGAATGGTATTTCCATGTGCTCTCAAACTATCCTAAGTTTGCATTCATTGATTGTGTAGTGCAATGGGATGAGTTTCCTGCTACTGAATGGTTTCCATCCATTCTGTTTGGTATTGGTCCACATGATTTATTTGGTATCTCAATCCGATACAGAAAGTTTGAGATTCGCTTCAACCTATTACATTTCAAACCACGCAACTTAGAATGGTATCGCACTGGAAGCTTGACCTACAGAAATTCTATGTTATTCGACGAACCACTACTCAATTCACTACAAGGAACTATGGCAACGATTGATCCCTATTCAGCAAAGAAAGAAGCAATTGATGAGAATTATATAGATACTATTGAGGAACGACTTACTTGTATTGAAGATAAAGTTAACTTACTCAGTGCTCAACTTAAACTAGAGTCTTATAAAAAATGATAGGAAATCCAGATAATATCAAACTTGATAGTCCTTCAAAGATGTTTGAGTATGAAAAAATGGCAAGAACAATTGACCAGTGTGAGAATGTAGAAGAACTGCGACTCACACTTAAATCAGTATTGAAAACGTTTATGAAGTATCAAGAAACAACCGCTAAAATTCTTACGATGCCCCCACCACAATGACACAAGAAGATAAGTATGCTCTCGAAGAGTTTCTTCGTGCTGCACTCACTACTAGTGGTGTCGTTGCTGCATTCATCATAATTATGCTTGTAATCATCAATGTTAGTTCTGGTGGTAAACCAGCAGAATCATCATTTGAAGTGGTTGATAAGTACAAAGAGTGTGATGTGGTAAGATATGCACCGCACCAAGTTGCCGAATACAAGTATTTCTTATATTGTCCTCCACCACGATGAACGATGATATGCCCTGGGTCAATCTGACTCAAGAAGAAGTTGAAGAACTTCGTAGTAAAAAACAAGAACTCACACAATATGGAAAGGAGAAAATCCGACAACTTATGATGAATCAAGAACCCTACCCCGATGAAATGTTTGAAGAAGCAGCAAAACGAGAAGCAGAAAACAAAGCATTAGAATCACTTGGAATTGATTATGAGGACTTCAAAGGTGAAGATGATGTAGATTATGAAGCACCAAACGGAGACTATATCAAGTCTTATCCACTTATCAATCGTGTGGAAGTTATTTCTGGTGATGGAAGAGAGTTTGTTCGGTATGACTGCGCTAATGTTCAAGTATCACAACAAGATGATGGACGCACACTTAAGGTATTTGTATCGTGATTAACTTTGATGCTCGTTCCGAAAAAAACCCAGACGAAATCGTGCTGGAAGATGTTAAGATGTTTCACTATGAAACAATGGAAGAAGGTCGTCATGTATGGATTGGTATCTATACAAATGATGGCAAGATTTACCACATGAATATTGGTGGTGATAATCTCAAAGTATACTACAGTAATGAAACTTGCGAACTATGACACAACTGATTGATCCTTCTGATCCACGTTATTACCGCCAAACATCGGACGAACCTTATCTTCGTCACGATTATAAATTAGTGACGAGCACTGGCGAATCTGTTATCTTTGATAACTATGAAGATGTGCAGCGCAGGTGGTTTGAGCGTAGTGGTAACTTTTTAAGTCACGTTGAGGTTCTAGACCACAAAGAACCAAAGAAAAAAAATAAAAAAGGATTTAAACTATGATCGACTGGAACACAAGATTTCAAGCACTATCTGATATAGAAAAAGATAAGATCGCTCTGTTGAGAGTGATTGAATGCACCAATGGTATTATTCAGTATAAGTTTCGTGATGAGGATGAAGACGCCTTAACATTAGAAGAAACCAGAAATGCCATGAAGTTTTCCATGGGATGTATGAAACGTATGGAAATACCTGTAGGCGATAAAGTGGTTACATTTGCACCTGAAACCGCAGAACTCTTTACTGAAATGAGAAGACTGTATATCTCTGGTGCAAAACAAAACAATCAAGAAGATTTCAATGAGTTTCTCAAAGGATCTAAAGCTAATTTACTTGCAGTCGGTAAAGAACGTATTTTACATGCAAGGCGTCTTGTATTTGAGCATATTGACGAATTGCCACCACATACGTTAGAATGGGGACTATCATACATCTTTAGTTTTGCGGGGTGGGTATAATGCCAATCTTTCCTGATTGCTACGATGAGTGGGGTCTATATAAGATAACCTACTATGGAGACCACAAAATGTATGAAATGCTATTTGAGGGCACCGAAGAAGAGTGTCGTCAATATGCCTACGATAACTACACTGACAAGGAGCAAACTAACATGTGCTTAATGGATTGGGAAGCTAGGGAGTGGGATGTATAATGGGGATGTTCGACTATTTTCGCTCATCATATGATTTGGGTGAGCAATTTACAAATACAGTGTGTCAAACCAAAGACATTGAAGATGGTATTGGTGGCACAATGACTGACTATTGGTTAGACCCGTCTGGTCAATTGTGGCAACCAAGCTATATGAACACACATACATTTGAGGAGATTGCTAAAACCGATGATCGGTATGATGAGAAGCGCAAGTTTCTTAATTATGAATGGATTCCCACTGGTGTGCATGGTAAATACCGACCACACTACATTACAAAATATATTGAAGTGTATCCTGCCAACTGGGACGGAAAATGGGAAGATTGGCCTCGGTTGCGATTGCACTTTCGACATGGTAAACTACAAGAATACGTTGACATGACAGGACGATGAATTTTACACAAGAACAATACAAACTGATGTACACTGCAGTACGCAGGTATCAGTATGACAAAACTGCATTGAACGGAACTGACTATTGGAACTGTTCTGAGATTCTGGATCAATTGTTTGATTCTGTTTATACTCAAAGACAGGAACAACAAACATGAAGAAATCTATAGATGTGTGGATTTTCGCACATTCCGTGTTATAATGAACAATGTAAACATTAGTGCGGAGAAATTCCGCGAAACTTCCGCATGAATGACCACGAATGGAATGAATTGAATCGTATGCACCGCGAAATCACCTTAAGTGGTATACCTGCATTTGATACCAAGTATCTCGAACAGTATACAGAACTGTTGACCAAATCTCTACAAGGCAAAGGAGACATGTCTCCAGGAGACACAGATATTCCAATGGAAAAACCATGATACTATCTTTGTTTAAATGGTTTATAAAACCATCTGATAAACCGATTTTTAAAGAACATAATTTATATGATAAAATTGTAGAGTTAGAACACCGCATTGAACAATTAGAACATGAACGACAAACTGATGACTGATCTTGGCAAGTGTCTGGTGTGGGGATGGATCTTCACAGCAAACTGCCTTGTTATCATACAACACGAAAAATTGCAAGACTTGACAAAACGGGTTGATGCACAGTATAATGAGATTCATTCTATTCTTAATGCACAAAATTCAAACATTATGCAACTTCAAAATCGAGGTGTTACTTCCAATACAAATCGTACTGGAGAGTTTGAATGACAGAGTTTACACCATCCGCAAAGTTTCCGTTTGAGAAGTTTCCATATCGTATAGAAGTAACAAATGAACCACGAGTGTGTTGGTTCAAATGCGTAGAAGATGCGGAAAAATTCATTTCACAACATCAACTCACGAAAAAAGATTATGTTATGGAGTCAAACAATGTGGAGACTGTGGGCAAAAGCACTCGGAGAAAAGGCACACAAAAAAAATCGAGTCGCCGACAAAATCGCACTGATTAGAACAATCATTTTTGCAACGTATTTAACTACTAATTGTTTCATTATTGCAGGTGTCATACGACATTGGAATGACGGAACAACTACTGAAATCTTTATTGAAAATCCCCATGAAACACCTAGACAACATTCGAATTACAATCCATGACGACCTATCTGAGACAAATGTCAGCTTGACTGAATTTCTGTCTGCACTAAGGGCAGATGTGGACATGCTACGAGCAGATGTGGATCGATTGGAAGCTGAAAACATTGAAACGACAAATTGCTTGTACGAAATTCAAAATCGCATTGATATGCTAGAACAATGAGTGAACGTGCCCAACAGTTAATGGATGCAGTATGGGACGCACGACAGAATGGTGCGGATACTGAAACAAAACTTGTTGCTGCTATTCTAAGACTTGCATCTGACGCCGTGAGGTGTTATACTGCACAGAACGGTATAGAAGTCCTAGACCGTCAAGACCTCATTAACATTACATACGAATTAACTGAACTCAAATGACAATTACACTCAAGGATATGCAATCAATGAAGAACACGGATCCATATCGTGACTTTCTTACTACTCCTTTTTGTCTGGAGATTTACGATCCAAAGTTTTATGATCGTAGACATACCATGACTATTTTTGTTGGTAAAATGGGTCAAGGTAAAACTCATGCATACACCAACAGTTTCCTTCGTACACTGATTGATCTTCCCAACAATGAAGGTCCTCAATTGTTGATGTATTCTGTACCAGAAACGTCTAGTTTTGAACACGATAAGTTCGAACAGGCGTGTGATCATCTGAGTCAGACTCTTGGTAAAACAATTAAGTATGTCACCACTATGGAAAGAACTGGCAATCTGAAAAGTCAGTTGCGTAAAATTGAGAAACAGTACCTTGCAAAAGGTTATATTGTGGTGTATTCCATGACAAATGCGGCAATCACGAGTGATGCGACGAGAGATTTCGTCAATCGACTGATGGTTGATGATATCAAGATTTCTGTTATGGTAGACGAATCTCATACTTGGTTGTGTTCGTGTCAGGAGAATTACAATTTGGTGACTGGTAATAGTGGTACAAGATCTTATGAAGCTAAATTGTTTGAATTCTGTGCTCATATTGCTAAAAAGAGTCCGTTCGTGTTCGGTATGACTGCAACAGCTAATCGTGAACAACGTGGTGAAATTCGTCCTGCCGAAGGACTGTCATTCAAAATTGCCAATAAAATGTGTCCGAAAAAGAATCTTCTTACACGAAATGGATGGATTAGTTCTTTCAACCTGTATGATGTCAAACACACAGGTCTCATTCTAAAAGAGTTTGTCAAACATCATCAAAATTCAATTGAGGAATCAAACACTAAAAAGTGTGCAATGATTAGTTGTGCCGCTCGTATTGACACTCCTAGATCTAATCCTTGGACACTAGAGGTTATGCATGAACAACTGCGTCAGGATTTGATTCAATATGCAAATTATGATATGGATGATCATGTGATTGCAATCTTGAATAAAGATGGTTGTAAAACTTTTACTTTGAATGGTGATGGAGAGAGAATCACTGAAGATGAACTCAAAGAACGAATGAAAGATCCAACAGATCCTTTACATTATTTGCTTGTTGTATACAAGGGAGTATGTGGAACTGATATTTCTTCCTTAAGTCATTACATGTCTGTACATGCAAAAAACAAAAAAACATCAGATCAGGTACACATCACAGTTGGTAACATTCAACGCCTAGGTCGATTTGTTCGTGCTAATCTGAATAGTGACATCTATGATGGATATACACTTGAACAGTACATCAATAAGTATCATACCAATGAAGAAATGATGGAACAACTTATCATTGATAATTCATTCCATGCATGGATGCCAGACACTGATACTAATCATGTCGTTAAACAACTATTTGAAGATGAGTATGCAAATAGTGTAGAAGATGCAAGAGAGTATATCCGTCAACTACCAGTTGTAAGGTGAAAGAGTTTAATTATGCCCTGGACTATAAAGTTCTGGACTTCACACTTACGGAGAATCGCCATCTTTATCGCATTGGAAGGGGTGAACAAGGAGTTCTACTGGTTCGCCCTTATACAAACGATATTTGTGCTCACTGGAGATTTGTAAATGAAGAAACTGCTCGTCATTCTGCTGATACAATTTACGCCATGTTTTGTGATTATAAACGGAGGAAAGATTTCATTGGTATGGACATGGCGAGGAAATTCTTGGAGATGGGTTTTACAAGAGCAAGACGCTATGCCAATCATTCCAGTGGTCAGAAATATAATCTTCAAGGAGAGATTCTTCCACAGGAAACAGATTGTCTCACTAATGAGAAAGCAAAGGCAGCTAGAGTGTTTAAAAAAGTGAGAGATACTGCCGCATATGATCCAGAGTATGTTATAATGAGAAAACAATGGAGAGCAGCAGAATGACTGAAAAGGATAAAATCTTTCGTGATGTTTGGTGCTGTGCCTATCAACGAAGATATCGTGCCATGGTTAAAAAAGACTGGGAATTATATCGTCGTGAGCATGATACAATATTGATGTGCCTTGGTATAGCGAAGTGGGTAACATTTGAAGAGGATATGAAGAAATAATTTAGAGTTGCGGAGTTTTTTCACAATCCTGTGGATTTTGTGGAAAACTTTAAAAGATTAAAAAAAAGATAAGTGAGAGAAAAATATGGATTAAAAAAAGTTGTATAAATATGCGATTATTATTGATTACTACGGAAATATCTCTAAAGGTACGGAGGGCGTACAAGGTAAGCGAGTCTACCATGGATCGAACGGCTTGTCAACCCCTCTGGCCATACCATATTCTGAAACCCTCAAAATCAGAAAAACAGTAAAATATTATTAATTATTAACTATTACCTTACTACCCCTCGGAAATTCTAAAAAACACTCAAAATAGTAACTTTTTTAAATGATTTTACTAGGGTTCTCATTACTAAATTATTATTATACATATGCGTATTATTGATTATTATTCATTAACCCTCAGAGTGGCCTTGACAAAGGCCTCTAGAATCGAGTATGATGGCTCTGTCAAGGATCAAAGGTTGCTTAGAGGCCTTATTATTAATTATTAATAAGCCACTTGACAATCCCTCCGAGACCCTGTATTATTATTATTGTTCACTAAAGAACTTACCAATGGAAAAAAGCTATTCTGATCCTCGCTTCTATGTTGAATGTGATGATACTTCATCGGCCATTTCGATGGTTGGCCTTGACGTAGATAATGAAGTTATTATGATTCAATACGTTCAGAACAATACTAGTGAAGATCAACCTGATAAAAAATATTATTATACATGTAATGACTTCAATAAAGCAAAACTGGCCGTTATGGAACATTATTATCTTTATGATGAGAACAATGTGAAGTCCAGTGGTCGTTTTATTAATAATCTTAAAAGGGATCTAGAATTTACACAGATTGACTACTAAATATTATTAATAGTATACAACTACTATGGATCCCTGGATGTACGAAACCGAACAAGATTTAGAAGAAATTATTAATGATGTATTGGGTGAATCATCATATTATGAGTATGATGACGCATCTGAATTCAATATTGAATTTGATTACGAGTAAACAATTAGGAGAACACTTACAGTTAACAATGGCCAGAACTTATCGTAGAAACAATCAAGAACACGCGACCTTCTTTGCAAAGAACAAAAAAGATCGTGGTGCAGGTAAAAAGAAACTCGTTGAACGAGATCTAGAAATGCAACAACAATATAAAGACTTTAAGATTAAAACTCGAAGTAAAAGTAATCAATTCGATGAAGACTACAGTTACTAAGTAATAACCACAAGCCCCTTGACAAATCAGTCAGGGGGTTTTATATTGGCCAAGTTACCACCGATTTAAACCGATGCAACCCGACTACGTTACGATTCCTAACGACATCACGGCCTTCCTGGGAGTGGCCGGACTCGCCGCAGTGGCCACAATACTCTGGTATGCCACCAGTCGCAACGGCCGATATGAATCAGAATTGCTAATGCAACGTATGAGGACTGCTAATCAAAAAGCCGTTGACAACGAGACTCCGATGGACGATGATAGCGAAGTGTTCACCGAGACGGAATGACTTTCGTTCACGCACTCCTGTCTGCAGGTTACCTTCTCGACGAGGAGAACTTCGACGAGAATTGCTACATCAAAACCGATTCCCAAGGTTTCATTCACATCTACCAAACTGGTGAGAATGAAGGTGAATGGAACTACGTGAAGATGACTGAGGATTTTGATGTTCTCACCGAGGTCACTTTCAACCCCGATTCTAACACTGTGATTCACAAATGAAAGACATTCGAATCGAAGTCCAAACTTACGACGGTTGTGTTACCATCTGGTACGAACGTTCAAAGGCAAAGAATGCTTGTGATTCTATCCACAATCGTGTATTGAATCAACTTGCTGGTTTGAATCTCAAGCGTGTCGAAGTTTCGGTGATCTGATTATGACTTCACTTCTTTCTATTCTTATTCCTGGTGCCCTTGCAATCGTTGTTCCTTTTTTGATTGCAAAGTTGCTCAAGATTAAACTCTTTACGGATACTAACTCTTACGATTCTGGATTCACCGATGGTTTCATTATTGGAGAAGATGATTACTAAAACTGTGATCTGATTATGGAATTCATCAACTACGTTCGTTCATTCTATGGACCTGGTGGCATTTATGACATGAAAGCAACGGATGCAATGATCATCGATGCCACCGTACAGTACTTGACAACGCCTGGTATACATTGGGCGGATGGTGATAGTCTCGACCGTGAACATGTACGTGATATTATGATCGAACGGTTCGGCTTGGTGCCAGTCTGAGAACTGTCACACGGGGGCATCTGATGGTGGCCATGCCCTGTACAATAGCCAAGTCAACCGAACCGAGATCATGCGAACCAACGTTCTCCCCCTTGACAAGCTGACTGTGACCATGACCGAGGCCCAGTGGTCCACGGTCCGAACCGCTGTGCTGTGCCTTGCTGTTGACTGCCGCATCGCTGGCAAGGATTCTGACGCCGACTACTACCTGAACGCCTACAACAACCTCAAAAAGGCCATGGGGATGGACGACTGAATAGGTGTCACACTGGGGCACCAAACGGTGCCCCTGCCCTGTACAATAGCCAAGTCAACCGCAAACGACCGTGCCACACTTTAACGTTCGCTCCAAGACCGCCCACATCGACCTAGGCCGATTCTTCTATCTGGGCTGGGATCTCCGAGGCCATTATGGTGATGAGGCCTTTGGTCTGTCAATCTGGGATCTTTACATTGGCTTCTACCACGGCCAGGGTTGGTGTTGTGGTATTCTGGATGAGAACGGCTGTCTCCCTGGGCAATTCTGATGACATACAAAGAACTCCTGCAACAGTTGCAACAACTCAACGAAGATCAACTCAATTCTGATGTTGCCGTCTATGATACTGGCACCGATGAGTATTACCAACTCATTGTTGAGTTAGTGTTTGCAACTGATGAATGTCAGGTGCTTGATGTAGACCACCCTATCATTCGTTTCTGATGCAATTCCAAGTTGATGACATCGAACTCGATTTTGAGATGGAGGATGATGTTTATCCCCCCGAACAAACTCAACACATTGTAACCGAAGGATGCATTGGTATGTGGGAAGCAGATGATGAAGAAGATCTCATTGAAGAGATCACTGCCGCTACAGGTTGGTGTGTCAAATCCATTGATTATCGCCACGTTCTCAAATGACTACCAAAACACAACTCTTTGAGTTTCTGTATAAAACTTGCCAACAGAATAATGGTGTCTTAGTAGATACTTTGCACAACTACATTTCCTCCTTGGATGAGGTGGAACTTTGTGAACTTGAAGATTTCCTTGTCAACAACTTCGGAGACAACTGATGACCACTGAAGAACTTTACGCCAAATACGAATCACTCAACGCTGAGCAGATTCGTGAGTTCGTTGATGCTTACGCTGATCGTATCATTGATGACATGGACACGAAATGTTTGATGCAGTTCGTGTTTGATACCATCACGGAGAATCTTATGATTCAAGAACCGCAACAGATTTTAGAAGAAGTGTTCTTCGTTTATGATGAAGAAACTGTCGCAGAACTGATTGAGAGTGTGACAGACTGACCAGTGGCACAAGGGGGGGTTGCAATGCCCCCCATTCTCTGACATACTGAACACAGTTCACAGGACACCCCCATGCGAAAGATCGAACAACAGATGAACGATGCCATCTGTGCTTCCCGCGACTGGAAGTGCGGCAACACCCAGGTCATCAATATCGGTGACGTTTCCTTCGTTTATCTTTACGACAACCACATCGCCAGTGTGGGCAATGATTGGGTGGAAATCTTCGACGGTGGGTATCAAACTGCCACCACCAAATCCCGTCTGAATGCTATTCTCAAGATTCACGCAATCAAGGGTGAATGTGTATTTCAACGGAACTTCAAGTGGTTCGTTCATAAGTTCATCGGACAGGCAGGATCTTCCCCTGTGTTCAATGAGTACGAGTTTGACGGAAGTTTCATGTTCGCATGATCCTTTCTACATACAAATACCACTGCTACAATAAAATGATTGAGCTTATCCTGGTTGTGATTATTCTACACCTAATCAACAAGCTGTTTGCTTTTGCTGGTCTGTGACAATCGTCTAACTGTCCACCGCCCCCCACCGACCCCACGGCCAGTCTGTATAATAGCCACATGAACAACACCACCAACCCCTACGTCGCTCAGATCCTCTCCCAGGGCAAAGAGCCGTCCAAGCGTCCCGCTCCTCGTCGTCAGTTCCCCTGCACGATCGGTGCTCGTACCTTCAACACCGAGGCCGAGTATCAAGAGGCGCTGCATGACTTCCTGAACAGCTACTGATGAAAACTCTTGTGCTTGCTGTCGCGGTCATGATACTGTGGCAGCCACTGGCACCGATCCGTGCCATCACCGCTGATTTTCTTCATCACACCGCTAACCTGATCCACAACCAATGATCCGCTACGAAGTCCGCTACCAGACACCCTACAACGCCTGTGAGTGGCGCTCGCAGTTCTTCCGTACTCTGGCCGAGGCGGAGTCCATGATCGCCTTCTACCGCTCCTGTGGCAGTCCTGCACACCTTGCACCCTGACCCCCGACCCTGTATAATAGCCACATGAACAACCTCAACCCCTCGCTCATGGAACGCCGCTTCACCGTCTTCGTCCCCTCTGACCCCTGGGAGTCCATCGACTGCGAGACCTGGGCAGAGGCACAGCGTCTGCTTGCCATCAAGGCAGACGAGTTCGTCTACGCCGAGATTCGCAGGGATGGGGTGATCCTAGACGATCTCCAGATCCTGTACTGACAGTTGAGGCACTGTCCATCAGTGCCCCATCCTGATGCCTGACCCTGTATAATAGCCGTATCAACCAAAGGATCAAACCATGACCACCTACAACGGATGGGCAAACTGGGAGACCTGGAACGTCGCCCTGTGGTTGCAGAACAACTATCCCCACTATGCGCTCGCCTGCAAGTTTGACCGCTACGATGCTCTCATCCCGTATCTGGAGCATCGGTTCGGGCAGATGACCCCCGACGGTGCCCGCTGGATGGACGGCAAGATCGACACCGCCGCCCTGGATGAGATGTTGTCCGATCTCTGAACTGTCCACAGGGGGCTCCTTGCCCCCTTCTTTGTCTTTATACTAGCCACATCAACCGCCATCACGTGATGACCTTCGCCATTCAGCCCAAGTCCTTCGGCACCTTCGATCAGCACGGTGCTGAGTTCGCTCCCGATCTGGACACCGCTCGGGACATCGCCTTCGATTGGTCAGTTGACGAGGGCGGTGCTCCTATGATCGTGTGGCGTCTCACCACTGGTAAGCCAGTTGCCTGGTTGGAGGTGGTTGCATGATGACCCCTGACCCTGTATAATAGCCACATCAACCGCCATCAGATCATGATCGCTGCAACCGCTTCCCGTCTCGACCTCGCTATCGCTGATGCCCGTGGTGAGATCACCTACACCGTGCTCCGTCCTTCCAAGCGTGGCCTGAAAGCATTCACGGGTCAGCGTGCCTGGGCGAATGCTGCTCCCAAAGGCGCCTTCCAGCACGGCAGTGTGCCTGGTGCTGAGTCGGTCCGCTCTGGTAACAAGTGCTCTAAGGCCATCTGAGTCAACCACAAACATCATGACCGCCACTCGCCTCTCCACCTTCCAAGACGCCAACGCCGACATGGCGATCGCCGTGCTCGACCACCTGACTGATGCCCTCCCCACGATCGGCCGTGTAACTGGCCGGATCGCTGGTCTTGCGGTCGTCCTGATCTGTGGTATCATAGCCGCAGTGCAGACCGCCATCCCCACTGCACGCCAACTCTTCAACCGACTCGCTACCATGCTCACCATCACCCGCTTCGACGACAACAGCGACTGCGCCGACGAGATCTGCTGTGACCTGCTCCGCGGCCGCTGCACCGTGAACTTTCTCAAGGGCGGCGAGTACACCTATGCCGGCATCTCCCGCCGCTCCATGATCCGCTACCTGCTCCGTCGCCAACCGATGACCGGCCAGTTCGTGAACAAGGTCGTGCTCCACGATGGCCTGGTGATCGCCTGAGTCGCTCCACCGATCCTACCACACCGCCCCTGGCCACCCATCGGGAGGGCCAGGGGTTTTTTGAGCGAGCGGAGCGCGGCGCGGGGCGATCGGGTTTAAAAAAGCCAAAAAGTCTAATCTATAAAAGTATACACTCGACTCCGAGAAACTCCGATGAGGTTCCGTCAAAATATAAAAAATTTTTTGTGGCCACTACGATCGCCTCTACTTTTTTACTAAATAACTTCGAGTGTTTATAAAGAATTCACCTGTGGAAGAACATCAACATCATCAACATCATCAACATCATCAACATCATGACGAAACAGAAACCTTAGAATATCACGATCACGAAGATCACGATCACGAAAATCACGATCACGAAGAACCGCACACACAACCGACAGAAATTTCTGAGACAACACCTGATGTATTATTACCAGAAGGATACTGTCATTGTAATGTGATTATGTGTAAAGATGATCTTCCACTTAAAATTGGAGATTATTACGAAGGTGAAAGAATCCGAGGCGTTGGGTTAACCAGAGAAGACGGATGGCAACACTGTTGTTACTATCACATATATACAGACACACGCGAAATAATTTTTGACCCCGACCATTGTTGTATTGGATGTTTAACTAAATGACGACATATCTTGACCACACTACAGATTTTTCACTCAACACGATTAGTGGTAACTTAAATACCACGTTGAGTGATGGTGACTATTTTTTTGCAATTTTAGAACTACCAAGTAATAAGAATACATTAACGTTTGACAAAACATTCCATGAGAATAAAAATCTAACTCAAGAATATGTTAAATCAACTGTATCTCAAGGTACTGGAGGAGGTGGAGGTGGTGGTATTACTACATATTCTTTTGCAACTCGTACAGTAAACTTTAAGTTTGAACAACGTTATCGTTGGTCGATGACTGTAGATCGTATTGACATTTCTATAATTGGTCAGGGAACAAATGGTGTATTTGATCAGGATACTTACACCTATGATAACATGACATATTATGGAGGAATTAATAAGGGCAATAGTACAATCAATCCGAACACCCATGTCTACACAGCAGGCACCACGGATAAAAAGATAATCTTCTCTTATAATACCAATCCACTCACTGGCATGTTACAGGTGAAACCTGGGGATACCATCAACGGTTGGACTGTGAGTAAGGTAGCTAACTATTACCATTCATCACAGACCAGATTGTGTATAGCTGAGCTTAGCGGCAGCGGAGCTAACTTCGCAAAGGATACGAATTATACTGTAAGAACTGGATTGATTATCAATGTGAAGGCAGGAAAAGGAATTAAAGATAGAGTAGGAATTGTTGGTATTGTAGAAACAAATTTTAAATCACTCAAATATGACCTTCTATTCAAAGATCCTGGAATAACACCAAAGGCAGAACGCAAAGCAGATCAGAAAATCAGTGCAACTGGTTTTGGAAATACAAAAACTGAAGTATCAATGGCAGTACTGCAATCACCCATTGATCCAGAGATTGTCGGTGGGTATGTTCCTGGTAAGATTGAAAATGAACAAGCATTCAATAATCGCATTAGTGATATTCCAGATAATGTTTTAAGTGAGAAACTATTCACAACAGATATTGGTAAAACAATTCTTAAAAATCAAACATTAGAGGAGTCACAATGGCAACGTTTCGACGAACAAGTTCTCGGACAAGGAAAGAAAACTCATGATGATATAGAGGCAGATACAAGTACAATTGATTTCACAACCAGACCTGCATTGTATGATGGATCAGTTGTCAGTCCTCCACTTGTAGCATTAAACAATTCCATGTACATGGTTCCAACTCGTTGCGATGTATTTGATGTTATTCCTGATGATATTGCACAGGATGATGATGATGTGTTTCAGATTCCAATGCATATGAAGTTTCAAGTATTGGTAAAATATTCTAGAGTTCCTAGATCTCCAACAAATTCATATGGTAGGATTGATAATACATTTATTGAAGCATCAAACAGATATGCAGAGTATAGCGGCGGCAGCGGAGTCAGTTGCAGCAGTACTGGTGTTAAAAGTGGTACTCCAACAGCAACACTTGGATCCTATGCAAATGGTGTTCCCAAATTTGTCAGTGTAAACAGGCCAATCCTAGCTTCATTGAATCCAAGCTGGGAGCAGACTCTACAGGTGGACAACTATACAACTGCATTTCCACAACAACTTACAGTTAATTTAGATTCCGATAATTTGATTTCTAAAATTGTTGCTCCCAATGGATCCCTCAGTGGCGCTGGCATTAATGCAACCTGTGTGCTTAATACTGGAACTGGTGGAACTGGTGGAGGAGGGTTCGGTACTACTAGTTATTCTCCATCTTACTCATTTACAGAAGGTGTTTTTAGTCACGAACATAAATGGTGGTTGGGTCATTCAACTACTTCACCATCAAGTACAAAACATTTTCTAAAAGGTGGTGGTGGTAAAGTGTTTACCACTTCTGGTATTCGAACAACAAGTGTTGATATCGAAGAGTTTGGTGTAGTCAATACTTATATTACAGAAAAGTTTGATTATAAATTTGCATACGAACAAAAAGCAGTTTATGAATTAACTGCACTGGGTAATTATATTACTGCATTAGCTTCATTAAAATCAAATCCAAAAACACAAGTAAAGATTTTTACTTATCTAACAAAAAATCTTACAACATCCGCAACACGTATTGATGTTGAAAGTACATATGGATTTTTAGAGAATGGTTTTATTCTTATTCCACGATATGATCTAAATGTCAGATGGACTGGTAAAGAAAGAACAAATTCCAGTGAAGTTCGTACATATGATTTCAAAGGATTTGAAATCATTTATTATGCAAAACGTAGTTCCACTGCATTTTTAGATTGTGTGAGAGCACAATACGGGACAACTGCAATTTCTTCATCACAATACAATACACTACATCCAAATATTGATTTTGCGCCAGTTGTTCAATTTGCACCATATAAGATTCTAGGATAGGAGGTAACATATGCCTTTTGGTAATGGTCCTGCCGCTAAAATCGTTGATTTAAGTTCTTTTGCAGCTGGTCCTTTTATAGGTCCTTGTTGTAATTGGAGTCCTTTGGTTTTAGGACCAGCAGCAGGAAAAAATCTTACTCCAATTCCAGTTGTTCACTTTGGTGATGTATTTCCTCCTGTTCCACCCAACCCACCATGTTGTCCTTGTGGTCCAGGATGTTGTATTCCTTGTTTACCATTACCTAGAATGGTAGTAACTGCATCACCAAGACACCTATATGATGGAAGACCACTAGCGTCAATTGGTGATGTTGTTAGCTTCTTTCCATTTTCAGCTATTATTCCTGCTGGTCCAAATAAACTTTTATTATTATTTGGTGCTCTTGCATTAGCATTAGCACTAGCATCTGGTGCAGGAAAAGGAGTCAAAGCACAAGTACCTCCAAGTGGAATACAAGATCCTGGAGCTTCTAGTGATCCTGAAGGTGGTGGTATAATTTCCAAAATTCCCAAAAATAAATTACCAGACATTCCACGTGGAATTATTCCAGAACCAGGCTTGCCAGGTACACATACACCCCCAACATTAATAGTTCCAATATCAATTTTGCCTCCTGGTACTACTGATCCAGGAGCTGTTGAAGATCCAGGAGATAATGATATAGCAAGAGAATGTGATCCACGTATTCCAGTTCCAATAACAATTACTATAACAGGAAAAACAATTAATAAATTACCATATATTTCTCCTGGAGCTGCACCAGAACCAGGTCCACCAAATATTTACAGTTCACCTGTATTGATCATTCCCAAATCAACCAATCCTTCTCCTGGTACAACTGATCCAGGAGCTGTTGAAGATCCAGAAGTAGTACATTATTGTCCACCAAGAATTCCCGAAACACTTGTTGTTGTTCAACCATCACAACCAAAACCAGTTCCAACAATTGAAAATTCTGTGATTGATGGATTGGATGAATTCACCAGAGAAGATACATCAATCAGTTCGTTTGAATTTGAACCAACAACAGAAAATGTTATTGTTAACCTATCAACATTTGATGACACACCAAGAGGATCAACATTCCCTTGACCTATAATTACTTTCATGTTATACTTATCGTAGTTCAATCTGTTTAAATATGGCAAAATCTAAAGGATCTTTAACTAAGAGCAACTATATTCCTGGTCCCCCTAAGAAATCTCGTCAAGGATTAGGTCTTGGAACTAAATATGCTGCTACCAGTCGTAATAAAGCGCGTAAGAAGTATCGCGGACAAGGAAAATAGTATATGTATCACTTAGACCCACAAGACGAATGGAATGCTATTCATCCAGATGATCTCTGGGTCTATAATAAACTTATATTAAATAAACGACAAGGGCATCTCTGTGGACCAACAGGGGTGCCTGTTCCTTATTCTGGGTACTATGTAGTTAGACCATCCATAAATTTACTTGGAATGAGTCGTTTTGCTCGTATAGAATGGATTCATAGTTCAACAGATCGATTTCACCCATCAGAATTTTGGTCAGAAATCTTTGAAGGAGCACACTTGAGTGTTGATTTTAGAAATAAAATCCCTGACTTAGTGGTTGTTGGTGAAAAAGATGAAGAAGAACCATTATATAGATGGAAAAAATGGGAAAAAATTAACTGTTATGTAAAATTTCCTTCAATATTAGATAATTTAAAAAGAAATTATGAGTGGATAAACTGCGAATTTATTGGTAACAAACTTATAGAGGTTCATTTTCGTAGAAATCCAGACTTTAGATACGGAAATTCTGTTGCTTTTCCAGTATGGAAAGATGAAAAAGTAGATATTGATGATGAGTATAGATATATTGAAGATGAAGATTATTTGAGAAAAGGATTTTATATAGATTAACGGGATAGCAACCCCGTAAAAAGTTCTGTTTCAACCTTTTTGGAGAAAAACAGATGGCAATCAAACCAAATCCAGATAGAGATGTAAATTACATGAAAGAAATGTGGGGAACCACAAAATTAATAACCGATTATTACCCCGAATCAGAAAAAAAACAAAAAAATCAACCACCAGAGGATAGATATTCTCGTCATTGTGGTGGAAAAAATGGTTTTGATGACTATGTAGAACGTTGGCACTGATTAAAAACTCACATATATACTATATTAGATAAAGTGTAAATTTTTAAATGCCAAGGTATTCAGCCAAAACTAAATTAGGAGACGTATCCAAAAGTTTTAAGGATATTAGCTTCGCGTTTACACGTAATCCAAGCACAAATGACATTAATGTTCTAAAGAATGAAGATGCAATTAAAGCTTCTGTTAGAAATTTAATTGCAATTGCGATTAATGAAAGACCATTTAATAAATTTGTTGGGACTAGAATTACTTCTCAATTGTTTGAAACTGAGTATCCAGAAGTAAATTCAGTTATTAGTGAAATAGAAAATATTTTAAAAGCTTTTGAACCAAGAATTTCTTTAACATCAATAGATATTCTTCGTGATAATGATTTAAATGATATAGAAATAGTCATTGAATATACAATTGTTGGTAATGAAGTAATACAAAAATTATCGTATTTACTAGTAAGAGAAAGTTAAAAGATGTCTTCACCAATTTCACCGTTAGATCCAAAAGAAATTAAGTACATTTTACGGAATTACTTACGAAACAATTCAGATTTTAATTCTTTCGATTATGAAGGATCGAATATATCGGTTCTATTGGATCTTTTAGCATATAATGCTCATTTGCAATCCTATAACATCAACATGGTTGCAAATGAGTTGAATATTGATACGGCTGTTATACGTGATAATGTTGTTGCACTTGCAAATAGACTTGGATACAATCCAAAGTCTTATACTGCAGCATGTATGAAGATTAATATTACAGTAAATGATGTAACTGGAGATTACGTTCAAATAGATGCGGGTCCAGTATTGTCTAGTGTCTTAAACAACAAAACTTATAAATTTAATTTACTAGAAACCAAAAGAGCAAATATTAAAGATAATACTGCAACTTTTAAAAATATTGAACTATATGAAGGAAATTTATTTGATACATCATACATTGTAGATTTAAAAGATGAAAATCAAAGATTTATAATACCAAATAGTTTAATTGATTCAAGTCAAATATCTGTGAAGGTAAATGGAATTACTCATACTAGATCAGAAACAATTATTGATTTGACGCCATCAAGTAAGATTTTCTTCGTAGAAGAAGTTCAAGATCAAAAATATGAAATTATATTTGGTGATGATATTCTTGGAAGAGCAGTAAAAAATGGTGAGCAAATAGATATTCGTTATTTGATTACTAACGGGTCAAAAGCAAATAGTATTAAAAACTTTATTTTTGTTGGTTCGGTTGCATCTATCTATAATACTAAACCAACTGTAGTATCATCAAAAAGTGTTCAAGTTACTCCCTTAGTAACATCATCTTCTAATGGATCAGAATTTGAAAGTATTAAATCAATCAAATATAATGCACCAAGATATTATAGCAGTCAAGACAGAGCTGTAACTGCTGCTGATTACGAATCTATTATCAGGAGTATTTACCCAAATATTAAAGCTCTTAGAGTTGTTGGTGGTGAAACTCTGAATCCTCCCCAGTATGGTAAAGTATTCATTACAATTCAACCAAAGTTTGGTGATATATTATCTGCTGCTGTAAAAGATACCATAACTAAAAAATTAAGAGCTTATATTGTTGGTGCGGTATTTCCAACAATTTTAGATCCATTTGTAGTCAGAATTTGCATTTATCTTAAAATATTATATAATACTTCAAAAACTAATTTGTCACAGGCTGATATTGGAAATACAGTAAGACAAATTGTTTCTACTTTTGGATCTGGTGATGATACAACAGGATTTGGTTCAAAATATTCACAGACTTCATTGAGAAGAGATATTCTAAATTCTGAAGGTTCTATTTCTACTGCAATTTCAAGACCAGTTTTGAAATATAGATTGACAGGAACAGCTGGAAATAGAAAATATATCATTTGTTTTGGAACTCCAATTGGAAATGGGTCTGTAACTACAACACCTATTTCTCCAGGAAAGTGTAACCTTATTTCAGCAACAACGACAGGGTTCGATCATGTTGGGAGATCATATAAAGTACACATCACTGATAATGCAAATGGTTCATTAATTTTAAGAAGATACGATGCTACATTTAAAAAATATGTAATTTTAGGAGTCGTCGGAACTATTGATTACAAAACAGGATGTTTGGAATTTACTTTAAATCTCCCTTCTGAACAGATAATAAATATTACAGTTGTACCTTCCGAACCAGAATTTATAGGATTTCCAAATGATACACTAATTGATGTTGAAATTTGTGGTTTGGAAATTATTCCAGAAGATGATTATGATGGTGATGAAGAAATAATACTAGATTATCCTACAGATGAAATTGGTGATGATGAAACACCATTAAGTGAACAATTAATTAGTACATATTGTTTAGGATTTGATGAATATGGAACTTTCACCAATTCTACTGGTGGAACATACACCAAACTAATTAAACAAAATAGTTCTTCTTGTGGTTTTGGTGGAGACCCAATTTATCCTAATGCTGGAACACTTCTAAACGAATACTGCAAGGGATTCAATAAGTGGGGTGTTTATGCAGATGGTAAAGGTGGTACATATGATAAGATTATCGAACTTAATAGTAAAGATTGTGGTTTTGTAGATGCTACAAATCCAATTATTACAATAAAAGATTTAGATCCAGGACTACCATTAGATAACTGCTAATATAGGTAAATATGACTACTACTCTAGGAAAAGTATCCTCAAGAATTGACGAAAGAATCCCCGAATATATTTCGGAGACATATCCCCTGTTTGCAAAATTTCTAAAGAACTATTATGAGTCTTTAGAAAGTAAGTACAGTTCTTTAGATTTGGTTGATAATTTACTAGAATATTACAATATACAAAATTATACACCAAAAGACTTAGTAAAATCAACTAGTATTACTACTAAGTTGGATGTTTCATTAGACACAATTAACGTAATCAGCACTGTTGGATTTCCACATACAAATGGTTATATTAAAATTGATAATGAAATTATTTTCTATAAAGAAAAAACTAGAACTTCTTTTACAGGATGTGTAAGAGGTTCCAGTGCAATTACCGATTATAACAGGACAACTGGAGATGTAACATTTAGCGATTCAGTTCCTGCTATCCATGCAAAAAATGCACAAGTTATTAATTTAGCTTATATTTTCACTACAGAATTTATTACTAGATTTAAGAATGAAGTCCTACCAGGTTTTCCACAAGATCTACCATCAGATTTAAATCTAAGAGTTTTATTCAAAAATATTAAAGAGTTTTATTTATCAAAGGGAACACCTAGGTCACACAAATTTCTTTTTAGAATTCTTTTTAATCAAAAGTATGTAAAACTAAAAGTAGAGAATGCTGGAGTAGGACCAAAAATTAGAGTTAATGTATTCAGTGGAAAAATTGGTTCAAGTGATCAGAATACACTAGGATATGAAATTATTAACAATGATATTCCTGGTCAAGCCCCAACAACTAATTACGGATTTAATTTAGAACCATCTTCATATCCACTTGTAAATGTAGTTGGAAATGGAGAAAATGCTTCGGTAATCGTGAACAATATTGTTGATAGTCCTTACGGAGGAAGAATTCCACCTGACGGTCTCACTATTGTAAATAGAGGAAAAAATTATAAGGGCCAAGTAATATTAGAAGTATATGAGAAAGAGTTTGTTCAAGAACAGAAAGTAATTGGACAAACTTCTGGAGCATTTGGATTTGTAAAATATTGGAATGCTGGAACTGGAGAACTAACTCTTTATAATACAGTTGGTGTATTTTCACCTGGAGAAGTATTAGAGGGTGTAAGAAAATTAAAGAGCGATCAAATTCCAAGAAGAAAAGTTAAATCATTAATTAGAAAAGTTTTATCAAATGACATTTATGGTAATCCAAATGAATACATTGATTTGGAACCCATTGAAATTACAACGGTAGATCCTTCTATCGAATATCCATTTGAAAATGTTTTACGTCCATCAGCTTCAAAATATGAAACTAGAGAAATTTTAAAATGTGAATATGTAACTTCAACAAATGGTGAAACAGATCTTGCACTACTTGAAAATAGTGAAGGTTTATTTTTAATCCAGGAACTAGATGATGAGCACGATGCTGGTGTATGTATTCCCTTCACACAATTAAATATTATCAATATCGATAAAGTTTATGATGATAAACTAGGAAAAATTATTTTTGATATCAATACTACAGAAAGAAGTATTACTGAAAATATATTTTTACCACCACAGACTAGATTAACTCAGTCTCTATCTTCTTCATCCACCACAGTTAGTGTAGACTCAACTGTTGGGTTTCCAGCAAGAAATGGAATTATTAGAATTGGTGCTGAAACAATCAGGTACAAAAATAAATCAATTAATCAATTTTTAGAGTGTGAAAGACAGTATGTAGATTATTTTGGAGATAAAACTTATATACCAGTAACTCCACAATCAGAAGGCACAGAAGTTTCACTAATTGGAAGATATAATTCAAAACTACTCAAAAATCACTGGTATCTATTAAAAATTAATTTAGACAATACTGGTGAAAATTTTGCACTACTTAGAGTTATTAGTGTTCCTGGAAAAATTATCATCGATGATGGTGGATCTTTATTTACAGAAACTACATTTGAAGAGAAAGAAGATTATTCTGAATTTTCAGAACCAATTCATACGTCTTGGATTTCTTCATTTGGTAGTAGTGCTAATAATGGTCTTGCATCTTTATACGAAGATGAAGCAAAAAAATATGTTTATATAGCTTCTTCTGGAACTCCTCCTTATACTACTAGTCAGACAAGAACGTATGCCAATCAAAAACATATCAAGAGAATACCTAAAGCAAAACTTTCATATGATGCAGTAAAAAATCCTTCTGTCAATCAAAGAGGTATTGGGCTTACTAATGATGGAATTGAGATTAATAGTTACACTGGTAATAAAATAACATATGGTAGAATTGAAAGCGTTACCATAAGTAATAATGGTTCGGGCTATATATTACCACAACGTTTACATGAAAGACTTCCATATGTTAAAATTACTGGTGCAGGAGAATCTACTCAAGTACTTACTACAAGAACTTCAAAAATAATATCAATTTATTCATCATTTGTTTCAGTCTCATTAGATGGAATCGACGAATCATTATTGACATTTAGTGGAACTGTTGGTATAAACGATCAAAAAGCAACAGTTACAGTATCAAGATCCTCGGGTGATATTACAGGAAAAGGTGCTGAACTTAGAACAGAAGTTGTTGGTGGAAAAATTGTAAAGATTTTAATTTCAAGTGCTGGAGAATATTACACCAAAACACCAATTGTTAAAGTAACAGGACCTGGAATTGATTTTACTGTTCCACAAAATAATATTGTAATGTCGGGTTCTGTTGGTGTTGCAATTGATCCAATTACTTTTCGTCCATTTACTAGATCCCAAGTAAACTCTTTGGATTTCAATCCTTTAGCATACAAAACAATTACTTTAACAGATTCGGAAAGAAAAAATAGTTATACTGAAAATCCTAAACTTATAGTTGATACTGGATCTGGTGCAACAGGATTTGCTGAAATATTTAATAATCAAGTAAGATCTGTCATTATTGATAAAGAAGGTGAAAATTACTATGTACCTCCAATTGTCAAATTTATTGGTGATGGGAAAAATGCAGCTGGTATAGCTGTAATCGATTCTAACGGAAAAGTTATTGATGTTGATATTATCAATGGTGGGGAAAATTACACAATACCACCAGTTGTAAAATTTATTTCTAGAGGGTCATTATTTGCTACAAAAACAACGATTACACAATGGACACCAGTTATTCCCGAAGTTCTTTCTTCAAAAATTGACAATTATGGTGGGTATGTATTTAACTATTCAGATTCACCTTTAGTTACTACAGATCAAGTACCAGATACAAAAAATTATCCAGAATATTTGCAAATTAAACCAACTGCCCCTATTTTAAACAGACTAGATAAATCTACTGTTATTCCATATATCCCAGTATTTACAAGTTTCGATTCATCTTTTACCAATGTAACATATCAGTTTACAAGAGAAACTGCTGGATTTTTTGAAATTGGTGATGAAGTAATTATTGATACACAGTACAGTTCACGATTTGGAACATTTGTAAGACCTGAACAACCATCTTACCTGCCCACGGGCAATGCATTTATTTGGACTATTAATGCTACCAATCACGGATTACAAACTGGTGATAGAATTATTATTAATTTCCCTTCTGCTGTTAATGCTAATGGTATTCCAGATTTGACAAATTTAATTATATTTAAACAAAATAATGATCAGTTTAGAATACACTTAGGTCAATTTATTTCACAAACAGCCTCTAATAGAACTCGCATCAACAATTGCCCAGTCACAGGTTCAGTATCATTTACTTTAATGAACACAAAAATTGCAGCAACTGTTATTGCATTTACATCAGTACCCAATATACCAAATAGTAACGTAATTAATGCAAGCAGTGTAACACTTAGACTACCTAGACCTTATGATCCAAATGTTTTTTATACCACAAATGAAATTATTATTCCACGGAATAAACATTCTAGTATAATTGGTTGGGCTTATGATGGTAACCCCATTTATGGAAGATTAGCATTTTCTGATCCAATTACAAGTGATTTAAAATCACGTGTTACACTACAGACTTCTTCATATAAAATTAGATACGGAACATTTACTGATGAAAGAACAGGAGCTCAAATAGTTATTCCAATTCCTGCATATAGACCAAGTGTTGACACATATCCAATTGGATCTCTAGTAGACGATTATGTATTTGATCCAAAGTTTGGTACTCTGGATCAGTATAATGGGAAGTTCTGTGTAACACCAGACTTCCCCACTGGTACTTATGCATATTTTGCAACAGAGTTTTATCCATATTTTATTGGACCACTTTTTAGAAATAAAATTGATTCGTATAACACCACACAAAAATATTTAAATTCTTCTCTGCCGCCTGGGTTAAAAAGAATTAAATCAGACGATTCCGATTTTCCATATTTTCCAAAATCAAGTAATCTTTCAAGTAAAACAAGATCTGAAGTTACTCAGTTTTACACTGGTGGTGTTGAAAATGTTTATATTGATTATGCAGGAAATAATTATAAAACTGGAGATACTCTAGTTATTAATAATAATGAAACAGGAGGTTCTGGGTTTAATGCTGTTATTGATGAAGTAAGTGGACAAATTACAAGAAATTATACAACTAGTTTAAATACAGTCCAGACATCAAATGATAGATTATACATTTATGGTGAATTGGCTGAAATTCAAATTCACCAAGAAAAACCACACATGTTAGAATCTGGTGATAAAATTACTGTAGAAAGAATTAAACCATCTGTAGATTTTGTAGATACAATTTATAGTGGCACCAGAAAAACTTACACTGGAACATTATATAATAATGGAACAATTACTGGACTATCAAGTATTAGTGGAATTGAAGTCGGTTCAACTATCACAAATACTGGTGTATTATCTTGGGATGGAGCTACAGTTACGAGTATTGATAGTGCTTCTTCAATAACAATTACTCCAAGTGAATTTTATCCAACTCAATTCGCACCAATTACATTCACCACAGATAAATCTTATTCTTTTGAGGATCAAGCTTTTGGGTTGGAAAAAACTTCTAATATTACAGTATATGAAAATAGTAAGTACACATTCTCTCTCAAAAAAATTAAGGTATCGGTTTACTGGAGTTATGATCTAGGCAGAGGACAATATTTTATTCGTTATACAAAAGATTCAAATACTCCGTTTAATTGGTCAACTATAAAAGCTAGAAAATTTGCTCCAGATGGGTCTGTTATAGATTATGGAGATATGATTTTTTCTTCTGGACGAATTGGAGATCCAACTAATCCTACTAATATTATAACCCCATATGATGCAACTAATATTACTACTGGACAAAATTTTTATGTTCAATTTGTTAGAGATAGCGGTTCTTATATTGATATATATGTGGGAAATTCTGATTCACGACCAGTATTAGATTCAAACGGAAATCCAACTTTTGATAGTAATGGCAATCCAATTTTAAATGCATATGATCCTTTAAATTTAAATCCAAACGGTTTGAGTACCATCGAATATCCAGAATATTTTGCTGAAAACGGATCAGTAGTAGGTCCTTATTCTGGAAGATCCATTACACCACCAGTAAATTATATTATTTCTTTTGATTTAGCATCAAAATCACTATATTTTTCCGAAGATAATATTGGTCAATTTTTATTTTTAAACAAAAACGCATATTTGATCGATAATCATGAAGTTTTTATTAAACCAACTACAAAAGAATCTGATTTACCAAATGTATACTTACAAGTTCGTGATGAAATTTTAGAAAAAACAGTTAAGAATTTTACTCTTGATTTTGAAAATGAAATTTTTGAAGGAACATATCCTATCGAAAAAATTGATGATTATAAATTTAAGTTTAGTAAAACAATTCCAGAGGAGTATAAAGTTTATAATTATGGTAATTTAGAATTAACTAACTTAACCATCGATAGCGTCGGTAACCTAACTGGAATTTCCCAAAGTAATATTGCAAATTTAAAAGTAGGAATGGTAGTTACTCATTCCGATTTAGTTCTTGTTAGCTGTGCAACTATAGCAAATTTACCAGTTTCACAAGAAACAGAAACAACATTAACTGGACCAACTGGAAATGATGCAGGAAGATTCCCAGCTGTCGATACAGTTATACAAATTGTTGGTAGTACAATTGCAGGAAGTAGAGTAATTACACTAAGTCAAAGTGAAAGAAATAAGTTTAACCAAATTAGATATCTTGAATATAATATTTCTGGTAACGGAATTCCTCCTAATGCTTTTATGGTTCCAAACTTCACAAACAACAGTTTTGAACTATTTTCTTTTGACGGGTCAACCATCATTCCAGCATTCGCAACACAAACTGCACAAAATGTCACTCTACAAATCAGTATTACAACTATTAAAGTAGGTAATACTAATCAATGTGTTTTAGTTAAAAATCAAACAATTCCTTCTCAAAATGGTGTATATGTTTTAACCAGACAGGGTGTTCAAGGCACAACTGCATGGCAATTAACCAGATTACTTGGTTGGTCACCAATTGATAAAACAAAAATTGGAAACTACTATGTTGGAGTTAGGGATGGATCTCAACGTGGTGTTTATGACAATGATTTTAATACCACTACTGGAATTTTTGGAACAACACCAATAACATTTACTTTAGATCCTTCACGCGGAATGATGTACGCATGGTGGACTAATAATATAAATCTAATCAAAACTATTGGATCTTCAGTAGTAGGACTGAATTGGCAGTATTTTAGTTTACCTGGAATAGTCAATATTAATGTTGGAAATGTTAGAATACATTCTACATCTCCAAGATCATATAACATGAATTCGATCGATTGGTATACAAGATCATCAACTGTTTCTGGACCAATTCGTTCAGTAAAAATTATTGATGGTGGAAAAGGATACAAAAAATTACCAGAAATTACTGGTGTGTCTTCATCTTATGGATATGGAGCAAAATTACAAGCTGATAGTAACACAATTGGTAAGATTAAAAAAATTGATTATATCACTGTTGGTGACTTTTACGGAAATGATAGAACAATTGACTTTGATTTACAAAGTGATGTTGTTTTAAAATTAAAGCAAAATTATGAAATTTCTTCAGTCACTATTTTGGATAGGGGTGAAAATTATTATGTAGAACCTACAATTAAAGTAAAAGAAGATATACCATTGACAGAATTAGCTGGAATTTATGACCCACCAATTCAATTTAAAACTACAATTCAGAGTGGAAAATTACAAACAGTTGAAGTAGTATCTGGTGGTAATTTCTTATTAGATACTCCAGAACTAATTGTTGATGCTTCTGGAACTGGAGGAAGTGGAGCACTAGTTAGAGCAAATCTTTCAAGAAGTGTTTTAAATAAGGATAGCATTATTAGCATTAAAAAAGTAACAGATGCGGTAAGTTATATACAATCTGTTAATACAAATCAATCTAATATTATATTTGAAACAAATCACAATTTTAAGTCTAATGATTTGGTTCTATATGAATGCACTGGATTACCACTTGTTACAAATCCTCCTGATATTTTTGCTAACCAGGTACAGTTATATGTAAAAATTGTAGATGCAACTACAATTCAACTTTCGACTATACCAGCAGGTCCAGCAATTACTCTTTTACCTGGTTCATTTATAAATGAGAAAAACTTACACAAAATTTCAAAATTACCAGTTTTTGAAACTATTGCTACAGCTAAAGTTGTTAGTTATGATAAAAATAATTCCACAGTTCAATTAAAAGAAATTAGTGGTAATATAATTTCTAAAGATTTTTTTGGTAATTATATTTGGGAATCTGCATATCTATTTGATGAAAGACAAGTACCATTTTCAACTATTTTAAAAGCAACAAAATCAAAGACCAGATTTAAATCTAGTTTTACATCTGTTTTAAAACCAAGATTTACAAATAATATTGGATTTATTTCGGAAGCAACACAAAAAATAACAGATAGTAATTATTATCAAATTTATTCATATTTAATTGGATACAATACTAATGTAAAAGATTGGTATAATTTGATCTATAAAAATTCTCATGCTATTGGTAACAAACTATTTGGAAAACATATTATAGAAAGTAACCAATCGGTATATCAAAATACACAGGGAATTATTAAAAATATTATTGGTTTTAATTTAACTCTTAAAAATATTTTAAATCTTAAACTAAACTATAGTGTTATCAATCAACAAATTCTATATTTGAATGATGTTGCTCCACAAGCATTATCTGCAGGTGGAGTAATTGTTGGTGGAACTTCTCAAGCTATTGCAAAAGTAGATAATATTTCAAACACCATTTTATTCATTACATCCAAAAATGGATTGCAATTTACCAATGGAGAAAATGTTTATTATTACAAACCACAATATCTATTCTCACCAAGAATTAAAACTGATACTTTAAATTCTTTAGTCGTATATAACGGAGTATTACAAGAACCAAATGATTCATATACTGTTGATGAGAATAAACTTTCATTAGCTTTCCCTGTAAATGATAAAGATAAAATTTTTATTATTCAAACATCTTCTTTAGTTAGTGATTTCTTTGAGAATTTTTTACCAGTAATAAGTGATTCATGGGATTTTGGTGGTGACATGTCACAATATACCAAATTATTCACCGCACAAATTCCACCAAAAGATGCAAAGGATATTGTTACATTCAGAAGTATTATCGGGGATGGAACAGATAGAATTGTTCTGCAAAGGTCTGGAGAAACAGTAAATATTTCAAATAGTCTTAAAAACAAATTAATAGTATCTGTAAATGGTGTTGTCTTAGATTCGACTTTATATAGTATTTTAAATGGAAATGTAGTAGTTTTAACAACTGGAAATATATTTCCAGAAGGATCCAAAGTATTTGCTTTATACTTTGATGCATTACAGAAACTTTTCTTTACTAAAATAAATGATTACACATATAAAATTAACAACTTATCAACACTTACTGTAAAAAGATCCTCATTACTTCTTTCTGTAAATGGTGCAATTCAAAATAGTACTGATTCTGTTATAGAACAATCTAGATTTACTATTGCAGGAACTTTCTTGACTTTTGATGAACCAATTGCCAGTACAGCGTTTATTCATGGATGGTTAATTAATAACAAATGTTATACAGAAAATCTCGATACTAGTGTTTTTGAAGAGAGATTTGTATCAACTTCACTCAACATTACAAGAGACAAACTAATTACTAGAACTTTTGAATCTAATAAAAAAGTCAATTTTAATAACAAATATCAACAAGTAAAGAGAAAACTATTATCAGGAACTGCATATTCTGGAACTTCATCTGGAAATCCTTCTGTAGATGGAACTTATATTTACGGTAATGATACAAAATTTGTTACTACTTTCCCAGAGCAGTCATCGAGTTTTGTTGAACTTGTCGAAAATATTTCTTCTCAATTTAATGGAATTAAAAAAGAATTTATTCTAAAATCTCCAAACTCAGAATTAACATTTTTAAATGAATTTGATTTTAGAGATAGTCAAGGAAATCTAACTTCACCACCGCCATCGCCATCTGCAAATTTAATACACACAAACTTTATTTTAAATGATTCTGAAAAACTATTGGTCACTATCAACAATTTACCTTTAGTTTTGGGTGAAGATTACACTCTTAATTATGATGAAGACGGACAAAAAATTATTTTCGTTAATGCACCTTCGGTTGGAAGTAATTGTTGTATATTTTATTTCCAAAGTACATACGATTCTAAAGATATTGTAGTAGGTCAAGATTACTTTGATGGATCTAGAAAAACATTCTTCTTAAATGAAGATGGTATTCCACTTTATGTAAGAAATTCTGGAGATGTACTCGCAATAAGAAATGGTGTATTACAGCCATTTGGATCTGGTTTTGTAACTTCCATATTAAATACAGTATCTTTTGATGAACCACCATTGCCATCAGATGACATTAAATTACTGTATTTCAGAAAATTACTACTTTCACCAAATTCAGTAAAAGATCCAAATAATTACTTATTAGACATTCCTGGTTATATTGATGGCATAAGAAATACATTTACATTAACAAAAGATGGATATCCATTGTTAGTAAACAACGTCAATAAAATATTCCCATTTAGATTTGAAGGTATCTATCAATATTACTTGAATTCATATTCATATTCTAATAATGCTTTAACTTTTGTTGATTCTCCTCAGATCAATGAACCACTATTCATAATGGCATTTAATACTACCACACAAATTACAGAATTGCAATTTGAACAATTTAGTTCAAATAGTTTAAAATTGAGAAATACAGTAAATCTTGATTTAGCTACTCAGACTATGATTATATTTGTTAATGGTGTCATGCAACAATATAATCCGCAGATTGGTTCTTGGACTTGGACAACAGATGTTCCAGATAATATTCCTGATAATAGATTTTTTACGATTTTAAATTATATCACGGACGATAATGATTTTATTGATTATTCAAATTATGAATTATATCAATCCCCAAATATTTTACCAGATGGAGAATTTGTAATTTTATTTGATGGTACTATTAATGTTTTAATTGATGATATCAAAATATATTTCGTTCCATTTGCAACTACTTTGGATTATATTGCAACTGGTGGTGGTGGTTTAAATATTGAGGAGAGAACAACAAATACTGCGTTTGACATTACATATTCTACTTTACCATATGCAGTTGAAAAAGAAGATTCTATTTTAGTAAATGTTAATGGAATTACACAAAATCCTGGTGTTGCATATAAAATTCAAAAAACCAATCTATCACAAGTTCTAGAATTTGATTACTTGGAGGATTCACCTGGAGGTTTATTTGGTTTTTCAAATAAAATTAGTGATAGTGGAAATTTCTTAGTAGTATCTGCACCATTAAAAGAAACAACTATTATTGGTTCTACTGGGGTAGTTAGATTATACAGAAAAACACAAAATAATTGGACATTAATAACATCACTTTCTATTTCAAGAACAGATCGTGGATATCCTGGTTCTAGTTTGCAATTTGGTTATTCGGTTGATATAACAAAAGACTGTGAAAAAATAGTTGTTGGATGTCCGTTGTGGGCTACCGCAACAAATGAAGAAGTTGGAGCAGTATCATTTTATAATACAGTAATTTCTACTAGCGGAGCAGTTACTGTTTCTCGAAATACCTTTGTTAAAGCACCAACTGGAATTAACAGTGGAGCAAGATTTGGTCATCAAGTATCCATTGATAAATTTGGAAAAATTGCAGCAGTTTCTGCACCATTTGAAAATGTAAATGGCGTAATTGCTTCTGGAGCAGTATACATCTATCGTTTTGATGTAGAACTTGGAAAATGGTTTTTTGATAAAAAAATTACTCCAAAATATCCACAAACTAATGAAAACTTTGGAATATCTTTGGATATTTCTGCAGATTCTTCAATTTTGTCGGTTGGTACTAGACAACAAGTTTATATATTCAATTATTTCGAAAATCTTTGGTATGAAGAAGATCAAATTACACCAGATGATGTACAACCATTTGATTCATTTGGAAATTCTATTTCTATCACTGAAGATGGCAATAAACTTATTGTTGGTTCACCAAGAGATACATCAAATACTCTTATTCAAACTAGAGCGTTTGAATATTTACAATACATTTCGGATGATTCGGAAATTTTTGATAGAGAAAATATGATCTCCCAAAAATTAAATTCAAGTATTAATTTGATTTGTGGGACAGCATATATATTCGTAAGAAGTGGTACAAATCTTACTGGTTTTAAATGGGTACTAGAACAAAAAATAACTCCACCAAATCCAGATTATGATCAGGAATTTGGATTTGCTGTTTCAATTAGTTCAGATGGAACTAGAGTTGTTATTGGTTCTCCAAATAGGGCAAATGAAATTACTAATCAACCAGAAGGAAAAGTATACGTTTATGATTTTTCGAACCAGCAACTTGGAAATAATTACGGTCCCTGGCAACTAACACAAACTATTTCAAATCAAAATGCACTGATTTATGATAGGTTTGGTGATTCATTATCAATGAGTTCTTCTGGTAATTCATTAATTATTGGCGCACCATATGATGATAATTCATGGGGAGTTAATTCTGGAACAATTTATTATTATGCTGGATCTAGGATAAACTTTATTGATGGTGTAACTAATCTATCAAATGTTATGATAACTGATTTTTCAAGAATGAATCTATGTAAAGTCGATTCTTTTGATGAAAGAATGAATGGAACTAATACTAGATTTAGATTAATTAGAAATAAAATTCCATTTACTAGATGGAGAAATACTTCTGATATTTTAATATCAGTAAATGGTGTCCTAAGAACTCCATATATTGATTATTTTGTTGAAAATGGTTATATAAACTTTAGACAAAATCCACCAAATGATAGTACAGACGAAATTTATATTATTGCAATGTTTAATAATCAACTTTTACGTCTTGAAAATCTCGCAGATGGCAAAACAAAGGTTGATAAAATTATTAATTCGTCAACAATTAAATTATTACCTTCGTCTGGACACACACCAGGAAATATTGCATTTAAATTGTTAGATTCATCAATAGTGGATCAAACAACATATATTGGAACTTTATCGGAAGATGGTTATGTAACAAATATCCAAGATACTTCATCAATCACAGTTGGAGTTGTGGTACAAAAAAGTTATGGAACTGGTGTTTTTTATAGTGGACCATTAAATACATTTTCATTTAGTGATGACGCTCTAGGTCAACTTGGTTCGGAAAACAGAAATATTATTGATGATTCATTGATTGTACAGGTAAACGGTGTTGTTCAAACATATAATAGTGGATTTACTTATTTGAATAATAATAAATTTAAACTAGATTCCCCATTAGATACAGATCCAGATGGCCCGGCAGCTAATATATTTGCAATTAGATTAGATAGTTTAGTTATCCTCGATAATATCAATAATGGTTTCAACGGATCCAATAAGACATTCCCATTATTCTATAATTCCAAAAACTTTGTTCCAACTGGAACTGTTGAAGATGATAGTGTTCCAAGCCCAAGAAATCTATTAGTATTTAAGAATGATAAAATTCTAGAACCATTTGAAGAATATAATTTAACTGGTCCCATTAAGAGTAAAATTAACTTTACCGTTGCTCCTACTTCAACAGATAAATTTATTATTAGAAACTTAGGTCTGTTCAAACAATTGGATAAAATTACAACAGGATTTAATAATTCAACTAAAATATTTTACATGAAATATCAAGGTTTAGATTATTATCCCAATGCAGAAATTGAAAGACCTAGAGATTATGAAAATCAAATTTTAGTAATCAAAGATGGATATATTCAAAATTCCCTAGTTGATTATTATATTGATCACAATAGAATTGTGTTTACTAATGCACCAGCTTCAAATACAGTAGAAATTATGTTGTATGATTTTATGGGAAGAAAAGAAGACGTAAGTGTAATTGACAGGGTTGAAAATATTCAAGTTGGAGACACAATAAAATTGAGTGGAGATACTGATGTTAGAAAAGTTACACAAGTAATTAGTCCATCATTACTTCGAACTTCCACATATAATGGTATTACAAAAGGAATTGGTTTAAGTGTTTCACCAGTTATTTCTAATGGTAAAATTACTAATGCAACTGTAACTTCAACGGGTTTTGATTATCCAGAAAACTTAGTAATTAGTGCTGTTGGTACTGGATCTGGTGGTGAAATTATTGTCAAAGATGTTTCGTATACAAATGGTGGTAGAGTTTCTACCTCAAATCTAGAAATTATTGATTCTGGGTTTAATTATTTTAATGCTCCAACACTTAGAATAAATCGTCCTATTGAAATTGTGAGAAAAGATATGTTCTCAAGTTCATTCACTAGAAAATTATATAGATTAACTTCCAATGTAACAACTTCTAGTGTTGATATTGATATGCAAACGGTCAGTGGTCTCCCAACAAGTAATATTAATATTAAAATTATTTCTACAACTGGTTCTGTCTCTAGTGGTTCTGGTGCGGTGTTGAAACCATATGTTTACGGGGGAGAAATTGTAAAAGTTGATATTATTAATGCGGGTTCTGGTTATGATTTGGCAAATACTATTTTAATTGTTGAAGGTGGTGGTGGATCTGGAGCAGAATTAAAACCTGTTCTAAGTTCAACTGGAAAATTTGTCCAAGTAACAATTATTAATGCAGGAATAGGGTATGACTATCATAGTGTAATTATCGGAAAAGAAACCGTATACTATACTATCGCAAATCCAACCACACTTAAATTAGAAAGTTGCACTCGACCAAATCCACAGAATTGGAGTAGTAGCACTTATGTAATATATGATAAAGAACTTTAATAAATAAATTTTAGAAAAGGAAATTACCAATCATGCCAGCACTAATTACAGATAGTTTTAGATTGTTTTCTGCACAACAATTTGTGGAATCATTATCTGAACCATCGGGAATATCTGTATCTGATACAGATGTACAAAGGAGTAAAATTTATCTGTTTATCGGAAGATCACAAATTTGGAATTCTGAAAAATATAGTGGAAATGTAAACGTTTCTGATGCATTGCCTCCTAATCCAGAAGATTCTTTTAATGACCTATCTGAAATTTATGATGATATGATTTCAATGAAAAGAGTTAAACCATCAGATGTTAAACAGGTAATTCCCAAAAAAACTTGGTCCAGTGGAACAATTTATGATATGTACAGACATGATTACAGTACTACAAAATTAGCACCAAGTGGAGCATCAAAATTATTTGATGCAGATTTTTACATTATGAATAGTAAGTATCAAATTTTCAAGTGCATTTATAATGGTACTACTCCAGAAAATCCAAACGGAGTTCAAACAGGAACTTCTGCAGAACCATCCGTTAGTGGTTCAACTTCCAGTATTATTACAACATCGGATGGATACAAATGGAAATTTTTATATGAGTTATCAACAGATGAAGTTTTGAAATTTGTTACGAGTGACTTTATCCCCATTGCAACAGATTCTACAGTAAAAACTGCTGCATCAAGTGGTGCAATTGATACTATTATCATTAAATCGAGAGCTTCCAATTTAACACCAGGTACTTTTTATACTCCTATTCTTGGAGATGGTAATCTTGGTGTTGCTAGAATTATTATTGGAAATTCTGGAATTTTTGCAAATAAAATTGAAACAGTTGCTGTACAATCAACTGGTTCTGGTTACTCATATGCAAAAATTGATATGAGTAAATTATATGTAGATATCAACTTAACTACTGTTGCTGCAGCAATGACTGGTATTACATCATCCAATGGAACAACATTTCTAGAAGCAATTATTCCACCTCCAGAAGGTCACGGAAGTTCCATGGAAACAGAACTTGGTGCATTTCGTGTTCTCGTAAACTCAAAATTAGAATTTTTAGATGGTTCTGGTGATATCCCAGTTGATATTTCTTTTAGACGTTTTGGTCTAATTGCAAACCCATATAGATTTGCAGAAACTACTCAACAAACAGAAGATACGATTTCTACTTGTAAAGCAATCAAGTTTCCAGATTCATTTAATTATAATTATACAATTGGTGAAACAATTAATCAGTCATCTACTAATGCAAAGGGAGTAGTAATTCACTGGGACAGTATTAATAAAATTTTAAGATACTATCAAAATGAATATAGTGGTCTTGCCATAACTGGTGCAAACAAAAATAAATTAGTTCCTTTCTCTGGTTTGAACGCAGTTAATGGTGAAGTATCTGGTATTAGTGGAAACCCAGATATCGCATACACATCAGGAATTAATGGTGCTGCATCGACTATTGCTGGTGTTATATTCACTGCTGGTTATGCAAACCCAGAAGTTCAAAAATATTCTGGAAGTGTTTTATATGTTGAACATAGAAAACCAATTGTTCGTTCAAATGACCAAATTGAAGATATCAAACTAGTCATTGAATTCTAAAATAAATAATACAATAAAGGCTTTTTGGAAGTAGGTAAAAATGCAAGATACTAATTTAAATATTGCTCCTTATTTTGACGATTTTAACAGACGTAAAAATTTTTATAAGGTTCTGTTTAAGCCTGGTTTTCCAGTACAAGCTAGAGAATTAACTACACTACAATCCATTCTACAAAATCAAGTAGAAAGATTTGGACAACATATGTTCAAGGAAGGATCTATGGTCATTCCTGGACACATTGGATATGATAGTAGATTAGAATGTGTTACTGTCCAAAATTTAATCAATGGAGTTTCCGTAGAATCTTATAGAACTTCTCTGCATGAAAAAACTATCCGTGGAACATCTACGAACGTTAGAGCAAGAATTATTACTAGTATTAGTGCATCTACTTCAGTAAAGAAAAGATTAACATTTTATATTAAATACTTATCATCTGGTATTACTGATGCTGTTACAGGAAAACAGTTTAAAACTTTTTCAAATAATGAAATTTTAGTAGATGATGATACAGAAGAACAGATAGCAATTACTTCAACTTCTAACGCATCTGCATTTTCTGGAAGTAATGCAAAAATAAATGATGGTGTTTATTTTGCAAGAGGATTTTTCTTAGAAGTTGAATCTCAAAATATTATTCTTGATCAGTATGGAAATACTCCATCATATAAAGTAGGTTTGAGAATTTATGAAGAGATTATTACATCAGAAGATGATCAATCATTATTAGATAATTCATACGGTTATTCAAACTATGCATCTCCTGGTGCTGATAGATTAAAAGTTTCTTGTATTCTAGAAAAAGTAGGTGTAGATGAAATTCAAGGAAAAGATTTCATTGAACTTCTACGAGTAAGAGAAGGTAAAATTGAATATAAAGTAGACCGTTCTGTTTATGCAGAATTAGAAAGAACTTTAGCAAGAAGAACTTTTGATGAGTCTGGAAACTATTCTATTGAAGATTATAAACTAAAAGTCAATGAAACTCTGGATAATTTGTTCAACGGTGGTGTATATGATATTAATTCAGAAAATAGTAAAGGAACAGTAGTTTTAAACAGGGCAATAACAACACAAGATGGTAATGCTATTAATGGAAATGATTTCTTTACAATTACTGTTGGTCCAGGAAAATCATACGTTAAGGGTTATGAATTAGAACAACAATCATCTACTTATGTAGAAGTACAAAAACCAAGAACCTTTAAATCAAAATCAAACGTTTCACAATTTTTAGATTTTGGAAAGTATTTTGAGTTAGACACTGCAGGAATGGTTGGTGGTCTTTCCGTTGGATCATTTCAAAGAATATATCTATATGATAGAAAATTAAATGAGTCAAATGAAAAGGAAATTGCAAAAGCAACCGCAATTACATTAACTGATGGTTCTGGTGGATATCCAAGACTATACTTAACTGATTTTAGTACTTTTACTGAATTATCTTGGGCTAGTGGAACACTTAATGTACAAAATGGTGATTTAGTTGAAGGTAGAGTCAGTGGTGCAAAAGGTTTTGTCTATGCAATCAACAATACAACTAAGATGGTAACACTAGAACAAGTATCTGGTGATTTTATTGAAGGTGAAACGATTGATAATAGTCGTAATGCAACTTGTGTTACTATTTTAGTAATAAGAGATTACACTATTGAAGAAGTTAACTCAGTTACAGATGGATCAGATTTTTCATCATCTACTTTTAAAGCAAATTTAATTCTAACTTCACGAGCTTTAACTGGAGATGGATTTACAATTTCATCCAATACAAATTTTACTGGTTCTGAAACAAACTTTTTGAGTGAATTAAAAACTAATATGAGAATTAAATTGGGTAATGGTGAAACTAGAATTAATACTGTAACTAATAATTCAACTGCAACAATTATACAAAATAGTTCTATTACAAATCAGTCATATACAAAAGCATTTAAACTTGTTGCAAGACTATTAAGTAATCAAAAAAATCAAACTACTCGTTTTGCTGAAAATACTATCAAGAATGTTAGTGATATTAGTTATAGTATTATGAGAGCATTTACTGTAACTTTTAACAATAATGTAGCAAGTTTTAATTTAAATACAGACGGTGAAAGTGCAAGTGGATCAGTTCTTGCTATTCCTTCAAGTGGAACTAGTGGATCAAAAGTGGGATCAGTAACTGCTAATAATACTGTTACTGTAACTGGAATGCCAAATGGGGCGGCGACAATTTATGTTAGTTGCACAAGAAGTAGACCAACATTAAGAAATAAAACTTTAAAAATACATGCGGTATTCAAGGTAGATAAAGCAAAAACATCTACTACAACTTCTTATGGAACAAGATATGTTGATGAAGATATTTGTCTCGGTGTCCCAGATGTTAAAAATTTAATTTGTGTCAGAGAAGTTAAAACATCAACAGCATTACCATCTGACGTATTTGATACAATTACTGTATCTTCAACTTCTGGAATTAAAATTGGTGACATATTGTTTGATAATTCAGAAAATACCAAGTGTAGGGTAATTTCTATTTCTTCTAATGTTCTTACTGTAATTTATTATTCAACATTTAGATTTAAAGCAAATCAAACGTTAAACTGTTTTAGATCAGATGCTTCCACAACTGTTACTTCAGTTACCACTGGTTCTTATAAAGATAGAACCTCTGATTATTTACTGAAAAAAAGATTAGATGATGAAATTTACGATATTTCATCAATACTAAGAAAACCAGGAACGAGCGTTCCTTCAAGAATGTTAGTCATTGTATATGATTATTATGAGCATACTTCTGGTGATTTCTTTACAGTGGATTCATATACAGATCAACAAGCATACGAAACTATTGAATCTGATAATAATAATATGTACTTGACTGATATTATTGATTATAGAATCACCGCACAGTCAAGTGGATTAACTGGTTCTGGAACTGTATCATCACCATTTGTACTGAACCAAGTTTTATTAAATCCAGGAACTAGAAGTTTAATACACAAAAATTTTACAAAACCAAGCTCAAATTTGGTATGTGATTACAGTTTTTATATTCCAAGACTTGATAAGTTAGTTTTAACCGAAACTGGAGAATTTAAAGTAATTAAAGGTAGTCCATCGTTAACTCCTAAGTTTCCAGAAATTCCAAAAAATAGTATGTTAATTGCTGATATTAGCATGCCTCCATATATCAGAAATGTAACTGACGTAAATCTAACTCCAAAGAAAAACAGACGTTATACAATGGAGGATATTGGTAAACTCGAACAGAGACTTGAATCTGTTGAATATTATACATCTTTAACTCTATTAGAACTCGAAACAAAGTCATTAGCTATCACAGATAGTACTGGTGTTAATAGATTTAAAAATGGTTTTGTTGTAGATGATTTTTCGACAAACTTAGTATCTGATATTTACGAAAAAGATTACAGAGCAGCAATTGATATCAGTTCAGGAACGTTAAGACCTATCCACTATACAACAAACGTAGATTTTCAATTAAACACAACAAAATCAACTAATTATCAAAAGACAGGTGATCTAATTACTTTACCATATACAAATACTTTACTTATTGATCAAAGTGCAACAAGTAGAGTAGAAAACGTAAATCCATTTGCGGTATTTGCGTGGATTGGTAGACTTGATTTAACTCCAACACAAGATACATGGATTATTACTAATCGTGTTGCTGATAATGTAGTAAACGTCGAAGGAAATTTTGAACAAACTTTAAGAGAAACTGGTGTTGGTGATGATGGAATTGGACCGATTAATTGGGGTTCATGGAGAGATGTTTCTGTAGGTTCTTGGAACAATCGTAGCTCAGTTTGGTATGATCCATCATTTAGAAATGGTGCTCCACGTAGAGTCATGCAAGTTACTACAGGATCCAGATCCGTAAATCAGGAACGTTCTGGTTCTAGAACTGTAGTTACCGAAAGAACTGATTTTGAAAATACTGGTGATAAAGAATTATCAAAAACTAATATTAAGTATCTTCGTGAAAGAATTGTTAAACTTTCTGCACACAGAATGAAACCAAATACCAGATTACATTTCTTTATGAATACAAGGAACATGACTGCATATACTCTCACTAATTTACTAGAAGTGTATAGAGGTGGTTCCGAAGGAAATGTAACTGCGTCTGTTGGTGGTAAAACAGTAACTTTAACTCCATCAAATAGTGTATCATTCAAAGTTGGTGAGAAAGTAATTTTTGTTGGTCTCGATGAAGGTAATTCTATTCTTCCAATTCCACCGATTGGAGCAGTTTTGGCTGGTCCTTCTGGTTCTACTTCGGGAGCAACTCAGTCTGGAATTTCTGGTGATAAGTTTTATGTAACTGGTGTAGTCAAAAATTTATATGATTATGGTAATGAAAATCCTTATACAAATACAGATTTGACTACAAGATCTACCTATGCGACAACTACACCATATTTAAATATTGAATTTGATGAATTGGTAGATCCAACTTACATTAATTTAAATACATTTAAAGATAAAAAATGTAGTATTGTTGGTGTTACTAGTGGTGCAAGGGCAACACTAAAGACAACCAGAATATTTACTGATAAAAATGGAGCGTGGAGAGGAATTGTATATATTCCAGATCCAAATATTTCGGGAAACCCACAATTTGCAAATGGTTCCACGACTTTTAGATTGACAACTAGTGACACCGATAGCAGAATTCCTGGAATTGTCGATACTTCAGCAGAATCCAAGTTCACATCAGAAGGAACATCGAGTGTAGTTCAGGCACAAGTTCTTGCTGTTAGAAATGCAAATGTTTCAACACAATCATTAACACAAACTCAAACAATTACACAAACAAGAAGAAGTGAACAACAAATTGGTTGGTATGATCCTCTTGCTCAATCATTCTTGGTAACTACAAGTGGTGGGTGTTTCTTAACTAAGGTAGATTTATTCTTCCAAACAAAAGATCCAAAAATTTCAGTTAATATTCAAGTAAGAACTATGTTTAATGGTTCTCCAACTGGAACTATTCTTCCTTTCAGTGATGTAACCAAAAAACCATCTGAAGTTTTACTATCAGAAAACGGAACAGTAGCAACAACATTTACTTTCCCATCACCAGTTTATATTCCCGAAAACATTGAACATTGTTTGGTTGTATTTAGTGACTCAAACCTTTATAAGATGTGGATTTCACGAATGGGTGAAGAAGATGTTGTAACTAAAAAAATTATTTCTGAACAACCATATGCAGGTGTTTTATTTAAATCACAGAACGCATCTACATGGACTCCAGACCAATATGAAGATTTGAAGTTCAAATTATATAGAGCTTCATTTAAAAATACTTCTTCAGCAGAAGTGTATCTAGAGAATAAAGAATTGAAAACAGTAAAACTAAAGAATGACCCAATTAAAATGACGGCTGGTTCTTCCACAGTAACTATCTATAGTAGAAATCATGGTATGCATACCAGTAGAAACAAAGTTACTATTTCTGGAATTCAATCAGAATCAGCAAATAGTTCTCTAGTAACTCCAATGACAACAAACCAAGTAACTGCAGTTGGAGGATCTAATTTTACTCTGGATGACGTATCACAACTTGATACTATTATTGGTGGTGCAGCAATTTCTGCTAGTAACCCTGGTTATATTAAAATTCAAGATGAAATTATTAAGTATAGTGCAGTCAATGCTTCTACAAATACAATTACAATTCCACAAAACGGAAGAGGACAAAATTCAACTTCAATCACTGCACACGCTGCAGGATTAATTGTAGAATGCTATAATTTGAATGGAATTCCATTAATTGATATTAATAAAACACATAACGCAATTGGAAATCCAACTCTCGATACTTATACATTGGTTCTCCCAAAAATTGCAACCGCATCTATTAATGGAGGTCAGAATAAAGCATATGCAACAAGAAATATTCAGTATGAAACAATTACACCAAACTTGATGTATACTACATTCCCATCTACTTCAATGAGGCTAAGAATGAATAGTGTTTCTTCAACAAGTATTTCGTGTACTAATTCCGAAAAACAACCTTCATATGAATTTGTTTTAAATGAAGAAATTCCAATGTCGGGAATTGTAGAGTTAAACAGTCCTAGATTAATTGCATCAAATATAAATCAAAGTACATATCTAGCAAATAAAAAATCACTAGAATTTGCTATACAATTAGATAGTGACAATCCTAATATTTCTCCCGTTTTAGATTTGGAAAGAGTTTCAGCTTGTTTAACTTCCAACAGAATTAACAAGACATCATTTGATAATGAAACTAAACCAAATGGAAGTTTACATGAATCAATTTATATTACAAGAGAAGCATCATTAACAAATCCATCTACATCAGTTCAAGTAATGTTTGATGCTGTTCGTTTTGCTTCAAATGAAATTAAAGTTTATGTGAAATTAGGAAGAGATGATGGTATCAATGATTTTGAGAAAAATAACTATAGAGAATTAAAATTTAAAGAATCTTATCCAACTTCTAAAGATGATTTTGATTTCAGGGAGTTTATTTTTGAAGAGAAGAATCTCCCACAATTCAAACAATTCTCAGTCAAAATTGTCATGACAGCTGAAGATCAATCCAGAGTTCCACTAATTCAAAAATTTAGAGCTATCGCACTTGCATTATGATTGAAGATAATCCAAAAGCAAAAGTACAAGGTCACCCAGATTTTAAACGTGATTTATTATCTGGGGCCATTGTAAATGAAAATATAAGTGAGTATGAAAAATACATGGATATGATGTGTATTAAAAAATCACAAGCTAAAAAAATAGATAGATTAGAATATGAGGTGAATACTATTAAAAATGAATTAAGTGACATAAAAAATTTATTAATCAATTTATCATCCAAATTGTAAATAAATAGAAGTAAAAACCATGGCAGTAGTATCCAACTTATACGTCGATCAATATACCGATTTTACAGCAGATGTTGTTGTATATGAGGAAGATGGTGTACCTTTAAATTTGACTGGATATACTGCAACTGGTCAAGTTCGCAAATCTTATCATAGTTCAACAAGCACACCTTTCACAATAACTTTTCCAACACCAAGAACTAGTGGACGTATTATCTTTTCTTTATCTGCAAGTCAAACGGGTTCTTTATCTGAAGGAAGATATGTTTATGATATTGTGATTCTTTCACCAAGTCCCAGTCTTGTCAAGACAAGGGTTGTAGAAGGAGTTGTTACCATTAATGCAGGAGTAACAAGATAAATGGCAAAACCATCTTCCAGATCCCAACTAAAAGAATATTGTCTTAGAAAGTTAGGAAAACCAGTTATCGAAATAAACGTTGATGATGATCAGATCGAGGATTTGATCGATGATACCATGCAACTATTTAATGAGAGAATGTATGCTGGTGTTGAAAGAGTTTATTTAAAATATAAATTAACTGAACAAGATATTACTAACGCAAAAGCAAATATAGATACAAATTTACCAGATAATTTAAATTTCAAAGAATCTCAAGGCGGATATTTAACACTCCCAGAACACGTTATTGGAGTACAAGGAATTTTTAAAATTTCTAACTCTTATGTAAATAATCTGTTTGGTTTTAGATATCAATTTTTCTTAAATGATTTTTATAACTTTTATGCATATGACATTTTAAATTATCGTGTCACAATGCAATATCTAGAGACACTAGATTTCTTACTAGAAGGACATAAAGAATTAAGATATAACAAAGTTCAAAATAAATTGTTTATTGATTTGGATTGGGATCGAATGCAGACTAATGATTTTATTATCATTGATTGTTATAGGGCTTTAAATCCAGATGAGTACACTAAATGTTATAACGAGATATTTGTCAAAAAATATTTAACTGCTTTAATTAAAAAACAGTGGGGACAAAACTTAATTAAGTTTGAAGGTATTCAAATGCCTGGTGGTGTTACATTTAATGGAAGACAGTTGTATGATGATGCAATTGAAGAACTTCGTGAAATAGAAGAGAAAATGTCATCTACATATGAATTACCTCCTTTTGATCTAATTGGATAGGAGGTAAAATATGAAAAGCGTTTACTTCACATACGGAACACCAACAGAACAAAGACTATACGAAGATTTAATCATAGAATCTTTAAAGATTTATGGTTTGGATGTTTATTATCTTCCAAGAGAAATAGTCAAACTAGATAATTTGTTTGGAGAAGATATTTTATCAAAATTTGATGAGAACTATACAATTGAAATGTATATGTCGAATTTTGATGGATTTCAGGGAGATGGAACCTTATTTACAAAATTTGGTGTGAGGATAAGTGACGAAGCAACATTCATTGTTTCTAAAAGAAGATGGGAAGATTTAGTATCTTCTTCCAATAACTTAGTAAGTACTGCGAGACCAAACGAAGGTGATTTGATTTATTTCCCATTAACAAAATCGATATTTCAAATCAAGTTTGTAGAAAACGAACTTCCATTTAGACAACTAGGAGCAGTTCAAACCTATCAACTACGTTGTGAGTTAATGGAATACTCCGATGAAAGAATTGAAACTGGTGTTGATGAACTTGATGACATTATGAGAGAAAATTCAAGTGGAGTAATATATACTTTGTCTCCAGATGGAACTGGTACTTATTCTGTTGGAGAAAAAGTATATTCCGTATCAAAACCAGAAATATATGGATATGTTTCTTCTTGGAATAAGACTACTAGAGAATTAGAATTGATTAATAGAGTTGGTGATTTTTCCCTAAACATGATAGTAAGAGGTGAAAAAACAAATGCTACATGGACAATATACGATTTCAGTGTACTTGAAAATAGTAACGAATATTATGATGAGAATAAATACTATGAGGATCAAGGCGATCTGATTATAGATTGGTCAGATGGTAATCCATTTGGTGAATATGGAAATATGGGAGGTGGCTTCTAATGTTAGGTAAGGCTTTTTATAACGAATCCATACGAAAGACAATCGTTGGATTTGGAACTATGTTTAATAATATTCAACTCATCAGAAAAGATTCTGATGGCGATATTGTTCAAACTCTCAGAGTTCCTTTAGCATATGGACCAAGGGATAAATTTCTTGCAAGAATTTTTGCACTACCAGATTTATTAGAATCTAATAAACAGCAAATAACTTTACCAAGAATTTCATTTGAAATGACTGGTATAACCTATGATTCAAGTAGAAAATTAAATCCAATTACAACCGTCAAAAAAACTGATAATGGTGATGTTAAGAGTCAGTACCTACCAGTTCCATATAATCTTGAATTTGAATTAAGTGTCATATCAAAAAACAATGATGATGCAGTTCAAATTGTAGAACAAATTTTACCATTTTTTCAACCATCACTAACCATTAGTGTTAATATAATTCCAGACATGAATGAAATGAAAGACATTCCTGTTATTTTACAATCAGTAACTGTGGATGATCAATATGAAGGTGATTATACAGCAAGAAGAGCATTAATTTATAATTTTATATTTGTTGCCAAAACTTACATGTATGGTCCAATTAATGCAAATACTGGTGGTGTAATTCGCAAGGTTATTTCGGATGTATATACTACAACCAATGTAGAAACTGGAACAAGAGAATTACGTTATACGGTAGAACCAGAAGCACTACAAGATGAAAATGAAGATGGAACACTATTCAGTGCAAGTGCAGTAAATCAAGCTTCAAATACAATAACCTTAAATGCTCATGGTTTTGTAACAGGAGATAAGGTTACATATCGTGTTGGTGGTAATTCGATTGCAATTACTCCTCTAGAAAATCTAGGAACTTATTATATAATTCGAATTGATGCAAATAGTTTTAGAGTTGCAACAACAAAGAAAAATGCATCAAACAATATTTCAATTGATTTGATAATACCTGCATCTGCTGGTACTAATCACAAATTCTCAGTTGTAAATGCTGCTGATGTCATTTTATTAGATGACAATGATAACTTCGGATTTAGTGGTGAGTGGTCATAATATATGGATAAAAATTATTCTGCATTAAATGACGTATTCAACGTTTCTGGTGATATTGAAGTAACACCATCTAGCGTAGAAGTTGAGGTTGTCAAATCTGAAAATCCACCATCTGACATTACAGATGACTATGCATATAGTAGAGCTACTTTATACAATTTAATTAAAAAGGGTGAAGAAGCTGTCAACGGTATTTTAGATGTTGCACAAGCAAGTGATCACCCAAGAACGTATGAAGTTGCTGGTCAATTAATTAAACACGTTGCAGATGTAACAGATAAGCTATTAGATCTACAAAAGAAGGTTAAGGATATAAATTCAGACGTAATCAAATCACAGACTACAGTAAATAATTCTCTGTTTGTTGGTTCTACTGCAGAATTGCAAAAGTTTTTAAAACAACAAAAACAGATAGAAGATAAATAATATAGAAGAAATATACAAGAATAGGAGTATCTTAATGTCTGTATTTAATGTAATTTCAACCAGCACTGTTGCATCTGGTGGAACAGGATATGTAGAAATGAGTAGTGGAGTGTTTCGTATCACTGCAGGAACAGATTGCACTGTAAAAATTAATGATGGTCCTGCGGTAGTAGTAAAAGCATCTGAATCTTTATTACTTTCTGGAGGCAAGGCAAGAAAAGCTCCAATTTATAAAGCAACCGATTCTGCGACTTGTGTGTATACTTTAGGTCTTGCTGGTGCAACTACAGATACACATCCATTTGGAGTTGGAGATTATATTGCTGTAGTTGATTCAGGTTCAATTCTTCCTGCTGCCTTTGAATCTGCTGCAGCTGATGGAAAGAAAGTAACTAATAAAACTGGCAATTCCATTACAACTGATATCAATGCTTCTGCTGCAACTCAAGATTTTACTCATTCAACAGGGGATTCTGCTCAAGTAGTAAGAGTAGCAAAACTAGAAGCAATTGGTGCCAGTGTAGTATTTGAACAAGTACAAATTGTTGGCGGTTGACATGAAAACTTTTAAACAGTTTAGAAAACTTGCAGAAGGTGCTGCATGGACCCGCAGTGCAGGTAAGAATAAGTCTGGTGGTCTTAACGAAAAAGGACGTAAGTCTTATGAAAGAGAAAATCCTGGAAGCGACCTTAAAGCACCTTCAAAAGAGGTTGGAAATCCCCGCAGGGCGTCATTTTGTGCCAGAATGAAAGGTATGAAATCCAAACTGACTTCCGCAAAAACTGCCAGGGATCCAGATTCTCGCATAAATAAATCATTACGTGCGTGGAACTGCTGATGTCTAAGTCACCAAACAAGGGGAAGAAAGGTTCTCCTGGAGGACAAAAGAACTCCAAACAGAATCAGGGGAATGCTACTGCTAAGAAAGCAAAGAATGGCGGCAAGAAAAAATGATCCCTCTAATCTTGGCATCACTTTTTACAGCAACTCCCATGGGACCAGGACAAGTTCCTCACTTCATGAGAACGTGTGACAGAATTCGTATTCATGATGCTAAAACAGGAACTAATTGGATTTTATGTATCAACGGTGTTTATCAGTTTCCTAAAAACGGAAAACCCCAGGACAGAAGTTTGCCGCATCATAAACAACAATTGATTTAATCTTATGGAATTTATTGCTTTTTTAATTGTTGGATATGTGGAAATCAGTCCAGGTCAATGCAAACTTGAATATTTTCGTTACAACGATGTACACTCGCTAGTAATCCCGTGCCACGAGAATGGAACACTCCAGAGAGGGAGTGTTGGAATGATTCCATCCATAAAATACTTAAAGCCATAGATCATCACACTCGTTTTTATATGAAGACGGGTGATCCTTGGCATGAGGAACAGGCACAAATACTTAGAAAATACGTCAAAGATTTAAAAATTTGGATACATAAAGAAGAAGGATGGTGGAATGAATGATTAATAAGAATGACATTTATCTTGGTAATCCAAACTTAAAGAAAGCAAACGTTCAAATACAATATACTCAAGAACAGATTCAGGAATTTCTTAAATGTAAAGAGGATCCTGTTTATTTTTCTGTAAATTATATTAAAATTGTTTCTCTTGATGAAGGTTTAGTTCCTTTTGAAATGTATGATTTTCAGAAAGATCTTCTAGAAAAATTTCATAACAATAGATTTAATATTGCAAAACTACCTAGACAGACTGGAAAATCGACAACGGTTATTTCTTATCTGTTACATTATGCTGTCTTTAATGATAATGTAAATATTGCTATTCTTGCTAATAAATCTAAAACTGCAATGGAACTATTGCAGAGACTTCAGTTAGCATATGAAAATCTCCCACCCTGGTTGCAGATGGGAATCATTTCTTGGAACAAAGGTTCACTGGAACTTGAGAATGGTTCTAAAATTTCTGCAAACTCAACATCTAGTTCTGCTGTCCGAGGGATGTCATTTAACATCATCTTTCTGGACGAATTTGCGTTTATTCCTACACATATTGCAGAACAGTTTTTTAGTTCTGTATATCCTACTATTTCATCTGGTAAATCAACCAAAGTTATTATCATCTCAACTCCAAACGGGATGAACATGTTCTATAAACTTTGGCATGATGCACAAAGAAAGAAGAATGAATATGTAACAACCGAAGTACATTGGTCTCAAGTTCCTGGTAGAGATGAGGAATGGAAAAGACAGACTATTGCAAACACATCAGAAAGACAGTTTATTCAAGAATTTGAGTGTGAATTTCTTGGTTCTGTTGATACTCTGATCAGTTCTTCAAAACTAAAAAATATGGTTTATGAAGATCCAGTAGTTTATAACTCTGGTCTAAGTGTATATGAAGAATCAAAAGAAGGACATGAGTATATTTTAACTGTCGATGTATCCCGTGGAATCAACAATGATTATTCCGCTTTTGTTGTATTTGACATCACTACTATTCCTTATAAGGTTGTTGCAAAATATAAAAACAACGAAATTAAACCAATGTTATTCCCCTCAATTATTGAACAAGTTGCAAAGGGATATAATAGAGCATATTGTTTAATTGAGGTAAATGATATTGGTGCCCAAGTTGCAGATATTCTTCATTATGATTTGGAGTATGATAACATTCTCATGTGTGCAATGAGAGGTAGAGCTGGTCAGATACTTGGAACTGGTTTCTCCCATAAAGCTTATTTGGGTGTGAGAACTACTGCGGCAGTTAAAAAAACAGGATGTTCTAACCTAAAAACAATGATTGAGGATGATAAGTTAATAATTGCCGATTATGACATTTATAGTGAGTTAACGACATTTATTCAAAGAAATAAATCATTTGAAGCAGAAGAAGGATGTCATGATGATTTGGTTATGTGTCTTGTTTTATTTGCTTGGATGGTAATGCAACCATACTTCAAAGAAATGACTTCCAATGATATTAGAAAAAGAATCTATGAAGAACAAAAAAATGCAATAGAACAAGATATGTCACCTTTCGGATTTATATTAGATGGCACAGAAGAAAGTTCTTTTATAGATACTACTGGAGAACGATGGTTTGTTGATGAATATGGTGATAGATCATTTATGTGGGAGTACAGGTAATGGATATAGAAGAATCTTTTGCAGTTGAACACTTATTTCTTACTGAAAGAAAATGCAGAACTTGTGGTGAAGTAAAAGATTTAATTGATGGATTTTATAGAACTAGAAAGAATAGATATAATCTAAGTTCTTCATATTCATATGAATGTAAAACATGTACTGTGAAACGAATAATTAAAAGTAGAAAAAGAAAAGATTCCAATACATTCTGGGAATATCCAGATTGGTAAGTGTTCATGCATCGTTTCCCCAATTTAAAAACCAAAAATAATAAATAATAGTAGAGAAAATTAATCTCAAGGAAGGTATACAAATGTCATTTGCTTCACCAGGGGTAACAATTAGAGAGATTGATAAGACTACTTCCCTAACAACATCAGATCAGCAAATTGCTTGTGTTGTTATTGCAGCAAGAAGAGGTCCTGTCAATAAAGTAACATACGTCAGGTCAGAAAGAGAATTGGTAGAAGTTTTCGGCGAACCAGACGACAATAATTTCGAATCATGGTTTTCTGCAGCAGCTGTAATCGCTTACGGCGGTGTAGTTGCAGTTATCAGACCAAATGATTTAGAAACCGATATCAGAAATGCTAACTCATCGTTAAGTGGTTCAAATCCAAATGTAATCATTAGCACTCTTGAAGATTATCAAAACGCTAATTCAACACCTTACTACTTTGCTGCCAGAAGTGCTGGTGCAGAAAGTAATGGATTGGAAGTTCATGTAATTGATCATGGTGCTGATCAAATTCTAACCATCGAAGGCGTAACACCCGTTACTACTTCTATTCAAGTAAACAACAGTACAAACTTTGTTGCAAATCTTGCAACTGGAGACCTTCTAAGAATTGGAAAAGAGTATTTAACAGTTGGTACAATTAATGCAACTTCATTAAACAAAACCAATCCTGCAAACATTCCTGTATCTAGAGGTTCTCTAGGAACTGCTTCAACTGCAAAGTACAAAGCAAATGATCTAGATCTCGTCAAGTGGACTCTTGCAGAGAATCCAGAAACTTATAACACAATGTCTGTAAGTGAAGCTGTAGTTTCTACAACCGAACAGTACATCACTATTTCTGGGTTAATTCCTACTGAGTGGGATGTAAATGATTATCTCAAACTAAAGAGAACTGCAACTGGTGGAACAACAACTTTTGAATATGTACGAATTATTTCTCTTGATACTGATACAAATACAGTAAAAGTATCGCGAGCTGCACTTGGAACAACCGCAGGTAATTTTAGTGCAACTGCTGGAGCTGGAGAAACAAACGTTGAAATTAAACTAATCCTTATTGATTTTGTTGCAACTTCAGTTAAGACAAAACTAACTTCACCATATCCTGCATATACTCAGATTAATGACAGGACTATACAAGTTGCTTCTGCGACTGGTCTTGCAACTGGTAATTTCATCAGACTCAATACCGAGTATTTGAGAATTACTGATATAGTTGGAACAACTCTTACTGTATCAAGGGCTGCTCTTGGATCAACAGAAGTTGCTAGATTTAATGCTGGAACTACCGTAACTAAGTGGAACTTAACTACTTCTTCAGATTCTGCAGATGTAGTAACCATGAACAATACTGCAGAAAATCCATTTGATCTAAATGAGGTTTATTTCACTTTCAATGAGGCTGTTCCAACGACATTTACTGTTGGATCATTCTTAATCCTAGAAAGAAAAAATAATGGTACAAATACTCAACATGAGTATGTAAAAATCTTAGGTATTGATACTGAAACCAAAACAGTAGAAGTACAAAGAGGACAACTTGGTACTGCAAATAGAAAGTTTGATTCAACAGTAAGAACAGGAGAATCAAACGTAACTGTTACTGCAACTCTTGTAATCTTTGCTGCATCAGCAACAGTGACAACTACGACCGAAAAATTCCCATCATATGTAATTTCACAATTTGATGGTGATTTAGGAGATATCGTTAAAGTTGGAACTGCTGTAAATTCTTCGGTTCAAGCTTGGGTTTATGACATTGGTTACGATACCATGACTGTAACTCTAAGAAATCCAAACAGAAAGTTTAAGATCAATGATGATCTTTATGATGCAGATGGTAACGTTTACTTAGGTAAAGTTGTAGGTATTCAAGATTACTATGCAACTAGATCATATGGTCCAAAGCTAAGATGGTCTGCAATTGCTCCTCAGCCAGGAACTTCAGATTACGCAAGGTCACGTGGTGGTTTATTTGACCAAATGCACATCATTGTTGTTGACAGAACTGGAAAGATTACAGGAACTCCTTATACAGTAATTGAAAAATTCCTATATGTCTCGAAAGCAACTGATGCAAAAACTACTGATGGAGATGTTACATTCTGGAAGAAAGTAATTGAACAAAAGTCAAACTACATTTATGGTGGAGATGATTTCTATCCAACACAAGGATTAAATCTCACCGTTCCTCCTGGTACTGCATTTGTACAGAGAAATATCAATGATTCCGTATCAAATTCACTGTTTGATGTTATCAGAACTTCTGGAGGTTCATCAGCTTTAAAATTTGTTTTTGGTAGTGGTAAAGATTATCCATTTGCTGTTAAGAGAGATATAGTTGAAAATGCAATTACAAATGCTTATCAATTAGTAGCAGATCCAGAAGATGTAGAAGATATTGACTATCTCATTCCTGGTTCAATTAGTTTCGATAGAGCTAATAAACTCATTGAAGTTGCAGAATCAAGAAGAGATTGTCTTGCCTTTATTTCTCCATTAAGAACATCTGCACTATCTAATCTTCCTAACTCAGAAAAGACGTTTGAAATTATTGAGTTCTTCGAAACTCTGCCAAGTACATCATTTGCAGCTTTTGACTCTGGATATAAGTACATCTACGACAGATATAACAATATCTACCGTTATGTTCCTTGTGCCGCAGACATGGCTGGTCTATGTGTTAACTCAACGTTAAATGCAGAAACTTGGTTCTCACCAGCTGGTTTCACCCGAGGTGCAATTAAAAACTGCATCAAGTTAGCTTACAACCCAAGAAAATCGGATAGAGATGACCTCTATGTAAGAAGAATTAATCCTATCGTAACGTTCCCAGGTCAAGGAACAGTTCTATTTGGTGATAAAACTGCCCTTGGTGTTCCAAGTGCATTTGATAGAATTAACGTAAGAAGACTGTTCGTAGAACTTCAGAAAGTTATTTCGAGACTTGCTAAGTATCAGCTATTTGAAATCAACGATGAAATTACAAGAAACACCTTTGTCAACATGATTGAACCATACCTTCGTGATGTTCAAGCAAGAAGAGGTGTTCAAGAGTTCTTAGTTGTTTGTGATGGTACAAATAATACACCAGATGTGATTGATTCAAATGAGTTTAATGCTGATATTTACATCAAACCAAGTCGTTCTATCAACTTCATCACTCTGACCTTTGTTGCGACGAGGACTGGAGTTTCGTTTAGTGAAGTAACCGTTTAATAATTTTTCTGTAAACATTCTCGGAGATACCAACAATGGCAAGAGGTTTAATGGATTTCAAAACCGCCCTTATAAAGGGCGGTGCCCGTCCAAATCTGTTCTCAATTAATCTTAATTTTCCATCATTAACAACCATTGAGAACGGTGTTTCGACACAACAAGAACTAACTGGTCAAGCATCTTTCCTTGTAAAGTCTGCACAATTACCAGCATATAACATGGGTGTTATTGAAGTTCCTTTCAGAGGAAGAATGCTAAAAGTTGCTGGAGACAGAACTTTTGAACCTTGGACTGTAACCGTCGTTAATGATGGCGATTTCAAACTAAGAAAAGCATTTGAGGCTTGGAACAAAGGAATCAACGCCTTAACTGAAAACGTATCACAATTAGCATATACTGCTGCTGGTGGTACTGGTCTTGCATATTGCCAAGATTTCACAATCACCCAGTTAGGTAGAGATGGTGTTTCACCACAGAGACAAAATGCAAATGGATATGTCGATGCAACAGGCAATGACTCAACGATGCTCAAAACAAGAAGATATAAGTTCTTCAATGCATGGCCTTCATCAGTCTCCTCGATTGATGTTGCTTACGACAGCAATGATCAGGTAGAAGAATTCACCGTTGAATTCCAATATCAGTTCTTCGAAATCGTAAGTCCAACTGGAAATGCATAACTAAATAGGAAGGTAAGTAAATACAAAATTTAGAATGGCAGAACTATTTGGTTTTTCAATTGATGATCGTAAGAAGAAAGTAAAGGGGAGAGAAATCTCCCCTGCACCTCCCTCCGACGATGACTCAGTATCTACTATATCCGTTGGCGGCTATTTTGGTCACTATTTGGATATTGAAGGAGTAGCGAAAAACGAATTTGATTTGATTAAAAAATATCGTGAGATTTCACTTCACCCAGAAGTGGATACAGCAATTGATGATATTGTAAATGAAGCTATTGCATCAGATTTAGATTTTTCACCTGTAGCTGTAGAATTATCAAATCTAGACGCAAGCGATTCAATCAAAACAAAAATTAGAGAAGAGTTTGACAACATTCTCAAACTCTTAAAATTTGACAAGCGTTGTCATCAAATTTTTAGAAGGTGGTATATTGATGGAAGAATTAATTATCATAAAATTATTGACCTCGACAAACCAAAGGACGGCATCAAGGAGTTAAGATTTATTGATCCTTTGAGAATTAAAAAAGTAAGAGAGAAAAAAAAGAAAGAAGAATATATGGCATCACCTGGTCCTGGAGGAACAGAACCAGCAAAATATGATTATGGAGATTTTATTGAATATTACATTTATTCTCAACAGGGATATCAAGGTTTCAGTGGACAAGGTGTAAAAATTGCACCTGATGCAATTACATTTGTTCCATCTGGTTTGATGGATTATAATCGTAATTTGACACTCAGTTATCTACATAAAGCAATCAAATCAATTAACCAGTTGAGAATGATTGAGGACTCACTGGTTATCTATCGTTTGTCCCGCGCGCCAGAAAGAAGAATTTTCTATATTGACGTAGGTAATCTTCCTAAGATCAAAGCAGAACAATATCTCCGCGAGGTAATGAATCGTTATAGAAATAAACTTGTGTATGATTCAGCAACAGGTGAAATTCGTGATGACAGAAAGCACATGAGTATGCTTGAAGATTTCTGGTTACCACGTAGAGAAGGTGGAAGAGGAACAGAAATTACTACACTTCCTGGTGGTCAAAATCTTGGAGAGTTAGAAGATATTAAATATTTTCAAAAAAAATTATATCAAGCTTTAAACATTCCAGTATCTAGATTAGAATCGGATACAACTTTTAATATTGGAAGAAGTTCAGAAATTTCTAGAGACGAAGTTAAATTTACTAAGTTTATCGGAAGATTAAGAAAAAAATTCAGTGAAGTATTTGATGATATTTTAAAAACTCAATTAGTCCTTAAGGGTATTATTACTCTTGAAGACTGGGAAGATATGCAAGAAAATATTCAATATGATTATATCTTTGACAATCATTTTGCTGAATTAAAAGATTCCGAACTTTTGACAAATAGAATGAATTTAGTCAATATGATTGAACCATTTATTGGCAAATATTTTTCTGTTGAATATGTTCGCAAACAAATTCTTCAACAAACTGATAAGGAAATTGAAGAGATTGATTTACAAATAGATTCGGAAAAACAATTGGGTATCATTCAAGATCCAAATGCAATGATGGATCCTGCTGCGGGGGGTGATGATCCAAGTATGCAAGATCCAAACGCAATGGGTGGTGCTCCGCAACCAGATTCACAATTAGATCAAAATTTCTCTAATTTCATGAGTCCTGAGGATTATGAAAAGGGATATATATAAATAATTAAATAGGAGTTTATACTATGTCTACAAAAGATATTATCCAAAGTTTGGTTGATAATGACCACATTACTGCATCCGAATTAATTAATACTGCTTTAGTTGATAGAGCAAATGATTATATTCAATCAAGAAAAGTTGATATTGGTGCTTCACTATTCAACTCCAAATCTTCGGAAGAAGAAACTTCTGAAGAAGAATTTGAGTATGAAGAATCTTCAGAAGAGGAATAAACTAAAATGAAACTTATTACAGAACAGATAGAAGAAGTTAAAGTATTGGTAGAAGAAAAAGAAGGTAAGAAATCATACTTCATTGAAGGTGTATTTCTACAGTCTGATATTACCAATAGGAACAATAGAGTATATCCTTTCAATATCTTAGAAAGGGAAGTTATGAAGTATAATGAAAATTATATTTCTCAAGATAGAGCTCTAGGTGAACTTGGTCATCCAGAAGGACCTTCTATCAATCTTGATAGAGTTTCACATAAAATTGTAAAACTTTACCCAGAAGATAAAAATTTTGTGGGTAGAGCAAAAATTCTTGAAACTCCGATGGGAAAAATTGCAAAAAATCTTCTGGATGATGGAGTTAAACTAGGAGTATCATCCCGTGGTATGGGATCAATTGAACAACATAATGGATTTAATGTAGTTAAAGATGACTTTATGTTATCTACTGCTGCAGATATTGTTGCAGATCCTTCCGCACCTGATGCCTTCGTAAGAGGTATTATGGAAGGGAAAGAATGGGTTTGGGATAATGGTATCCTAAAAGAACAAACTATTGATAGATATTTTAAATCTATCAAGAATTCACCAGTAAAACAACTTGAGGAACAAAAACTTCAAGTATTTAAACATTTCTTGTCTAATTTATAAATTAGATAAATATTATTAGAAAAAACATAAATAGGGAGTTTTTCACATGTCAAAATATGAGGAAAGTATTTTGCATGAACAGCAAGTAACTGCTCATGCAAAACCTGGAGAAAAAGCGGATCACATCGACGGAAGCACCCCTGGTCAAAGTGGTAGTGCTGAAGACCTAGGCGGTCCTGTTGTAAAACCACACGAAACCGCTTCTATTGGTAAGAGTGCTGCTTCAAAAGTATCTAAGTCTTCGAGTAAAGTAAACGCTGGTGCAAAGCCTGCGGATGCAATGCCACATCTGAACAAAGTTGCAGAAGAGACTGAAGATGAAGATCTAGAGGAAATCTCAGAAGAAGAAGGTTGTGATACGGGTAATACAAAAGGTAAGAAAGAGTCTCCTCTTAAGAAACTAAAGAAAGAGGATATTGAAGTTGATGTAGAAGAGCACGTATCTGCACTCATTGAAGGTGAAGAACTTTCGGAAGATTTTGCGAGTAAGGCTGCTGTAATTTTTGAAGCAGCAGTACGTGACAAAGTTTTTGAAATTCTTCAAAGTGTAGATTCATACTACGAAGAAAGACTAGTTGAAGAAGTTGTAGAAATTGCAGAACTGTTTGAAGAAAAGATTGATACTCATTTAGATTATGTTACCGAACAGTGGGTTGCCGAAAATCAATTAGCTATTGATCAAGGTATCCGCAATGAACTCACTGAAGAGTTCATTGAAGGACTCAAGAACCTCTTCAAAGAGTCATATATTGAAATGCCACAAGAAAGATATGATGTTCTTTCTGACATGGCAGAAGTAATTGATGAGATGGAAACTAAACTCAACGAACAGATTGAAATTAATGCTGAACTTAACAAATCAGTTAAGGATTATATCAAGAATGGAATTATCGTGGAAGCATCTGCTAATCTAGCAAACACTCAATCTGAAAAACTTTTTGCTCTAGCTGAATCTGTTGAGTTTGAGAGTGAAGAAAATTATAGAGAGAAAATTAACACTCTCAAGGAATCATATTTTCCAACAGCTCGTGTTAAAGCTTCATTCGAAGAATTAACGGAAAATTATTCCGCGCAGGAAAATCTAGAGGGTCCAATGGCAGCATACGCTGCGGCGATCTCAAGATGGTCTTGATTGAAACAACTTTATTATAAATAATTAACAGATTAAATAAAATCAACGGAGTTAAAAATGTTTAATTCAGAACAATCTCAAGAAAAGTGGAAGCCTATTCTTGAGCATCCAGAGCTCGAGTCAATTTCAGATCCACACAGAAAAGCAGTAACAGCAGTTCTACTAGAGAACCAAGAAAAGTTCCTCCGCGAAGAGCGTGGTCTTCTAACTGAAGCTCCAACCAACTCCGCAGGTGCTGGTGGTTTCACAGGTTCAGCAGCTGCAGCTGGTCCAGTTGCAGGTTTCGATCCAGTTCTAATTTCACTCATCCGTCGTTCGATGCCTAAGCTAATCGCTTATGACATCTGCGGTGTTCAGCCAATGAGTGGTCCTACTGGACTAATCTTTGCAATGCGTTCACACTTCGGTTCCGACCGCGATGGTGATGGTGCAACACCAAACGTATTCGACAAGGAAGTATTCTACAATGAGTCACTAACTGGTCGTACAGCTGCGGGTGGTGCTTATTCTTCAGCAGCTGGTGAAACTGCAACTAATCCTTCAGTTTTAAACCCAGACGCTGGCGCGTCAGCTGGTGCCTACGCTGCAGTTGGTGGTATGACCACTGCTGCCTCCGAATCTCTCGGAGAAAGTGGTACTGAGTTCCGTGAAATGTCATTCTCGATCGAGAAAGTAACCGTAACTGCAAAGTCACGTGCTCTAAAGGCTGAGTATTCACTAGAACTCGCACAAGACCTCAAGGCAATTCATGGTCTTGATGCTGAAACCGAACTTGCAAATATCCTAAGTTCGGAAGTTCTTGCCGAAATCAACCGCGAAGTAGTTCGTACTATCTATGTAACTGCTAAGCCTGGTGCTCAGAACAACACCGCAGTCGCTGGTCAGTTTGACCTTGACGTTGATTCAAACGGTCGTTGGTCGGTTGAGAAGTTCAAGGGTCTACTATTCCAGATCGAGCGTGATGCAAACGCAATCGGTCAACAGACTCGTAGAGGGAAGGGTAACTTCATCATCTGTTCTGCAGATGTTGCTTCTGCCCTTGCAATGGCTGGTGTCCTTGACTACAGCTCACCTCTAAATGGCAAGACCAACGCTGTACCTGATGACACTCAATCAACTCTTGCTGGTACAATCAACGGACGTATTAAGGTTTATGTTGATCCATATTCCGCAAACGTTGCTAGTGATCACTACTATGTAATGGGTTACAAGGGAACCTCACCTTATGATGCAGGTCTCTTCTATTGCCCATATGTACCTCTCCAGATGGTACGTAGCATTGGTCAGGATACATTCCAGCCAAAAATTGGATTTAAGACTCGTTACGGAATGGTTGCTAACCCATTCGCAGGTGGTCTTACCCAACGTTCAGGTGCTCTTACTGCAAACGATAACGTTTACTACAGAAGAGTTACTGTTAAGAACATTATGTGATTTCGATTCACATATTTTTCAGAGGGTCTTCGGACCCTCTTTTTTTATCTAAATATTTAAAAAGGGTAGAGCATGGAAAACACTGGAAATCTTCCGTATAAAACCAGACAGTTAGAAAACAGAAATTTTCTTTCTGGAATTAATTTTAAATTTGTTATCAGAAAATGTCCTGGAGTTGAATTCTTTTGTCAAGCAGCAAATATTCCTGGAATTAGTTTACAAGTTGCATATCAAAATACTTTATATAATACATTACCTATTCCTGGTGATGAAGTTGATTTTGATGATTTAAATATCCGTTTCATGATTGACGAAGATCTTCAAAATTATATGGAGATTCACAGATGGATTAGAACATTAGGACATCCAGAATCATTTCAAGAAATGGTAAATGAACAAAACAATGCCGATGACATTGAAATGTCTGATAAAGGTTATTACAGAAGAGGAGCAACATACAGTACAGGAATTTTATATATTTTAAATTCTAACATGAATCCAAAATTCCAAGTTGTATTTGATGACTGTTTTCCAATTAGCCTAAATACTTTGGAGTTTGATAGTACTTACTCCGATACAGAATACTTAACTGGAAATGTATCATTTAAATACTCAATGTATCATATTTTGAAACTGGATGGAACTAATTTATGATTGATCTTGAATCATTGAAAACTATGTGGTCAGAGGATTCTAAAATTGATGAAGATGTTTTAGATATTGAATCATTAAAAATTCCTCAACTTCATAGTAAATATCTTAATTTTTTATCTGACTTTAAATTAATTAAGACACAAAAAGAATATGAATATAAAATATTACTTCGTGAAAAATGGGAATATTATTCTGGGAGGGCAGATGTAGAAATTTATAAAGAAAATCCTTTTGATATTAAAGTGTTAAAACAAGATTTACCAATCTATCTTGATTCAGATAAAGATCTTCAAAAATTACAATATAAAATTTTCTATTATAAGGAGTTAGTGAACTTTCTAGAAAAAGTATTAGAAAATATTAATATTAGAGGTTTTCAAATTAAAAATTGTATTGATTGGCAAAAATTCATGCAGGGTGTGTAATTGATGAGTCAGGTAATTATAAAGAAAAAAAACGAAACATATTTAACATTAGAGTGTGAACCACATATTAAATATGAACTATCCGAGATATTTACATTTGAGGTTCCGAACTTTAAGTTCATGCCACAATATAGATCAAGACATTGGGATGGAAAAATAAAATTATTTTCTCCACTAAACGGTGAATTATATTGTGGTCTTTATGATTATCTAATTGAGTATTTAAAAAGTAAAAATTATTCGTATGAACTAGAAGACAATAAGTATTTTGGTTTGCCGAACGAAAAGAACGAAGAAATAACTCCAGAGGGTATTGGTGATTTTGTTAAATCACTAAACATACCAATGAAACTCAGAGATTACCAATACAAAGGAATATATGAAGCTTTAAAACATTTTAGAAAGCTTTTGTTATCTCCTACTGCATCTGGTAAATCAATGATAATCTACTGTATCTGTAGATATTTTGTATCAAAAAATCATAAGACATTAATTATTGTTCCTACTACTTCTTTGGTTGAACAATTAACAAAAGATTTTAAACAATATGGATGGGACTCTGATTTTTACTGTCATAAAATATATGCTGGTAGTCCAAAGACAACAGAAAAACAAATTGTAGTTTCAACCTGGCAATCGATTTATAAGATGCCAAAAAAATGGTTTGAACAATTTGATTCTGTTGTCGGTGATGAAGCACATTTATTTAAAGCAAAGTCATTAACAGGTATCATGTCAAAATTACATACCTGTAAATATAGGGTTGGTTTTACTGGAACACTTGATGGAACTAATGTCAACAAGTTAGTCCTGGAAGGATTATTTGGTCCAGTCAAAAAAGTTGTTAATACTTCAGAACTTATTGACAAAGGACACTTATCAAATTTAAAAATTAATATTCTCTTATTGAAACACGAATATACACCATTTGCTAATTATCAAGAAGAAGTTGAGTATCTTGTTTCTCATAAATCTAGAAACAAATTTATCCGTAACTTGTGTAAAGATCTTACTGGAAATACACTAGTACTTTTTTCTTACGTTGAGAAGCACGGTTTACTGCTTCATGAAATGATAAATATTCATGTGTCTGACAATAGAAAAGTATTTCTTGTTTATGGGGGTGTAGATACAGAAGAAAGAGAAGAAATCAGAGAAATAACAGAAAATGAAAAAGATGCAATTATTGTTGCTAGTTATGGAACTTTCTCTACTGGAATTAATATTCGCAATCTTCATAACGTTATTTTCGCATCACCTTCTAAATCACGTATTCGAAATCTTCAATCTATTGGTCGTGTATTAAGAAAAGGAGATAACAAAACAGTAGCTACGTTATATGATATTGCAGATGATATTTCATCTGATGGAAGAAGAAATTATACTCTTAATCATTTAACAGAAAGAATAAAAATATATTCCGAAGAAAATTTTAATTATGAAATTATTCCTGTCAATTTAAGGGAGAACATATGAACTTAGATAATATAGATCAATTTTATGCTGTAATTAAATTAATCACTGGAGAAGATATTGTAGCCAAAATTATTATTAATGAAGATGATGAAGATGGATTTATTATTGAAAATCCATTTGAAATCATGTATGAGATGGTTGAAACTCCAGCTGGTCAAGCATGGAGAGTTGATTTTTGTCCTTGGATGAAATTTAGTTTAGATGAAATTTTTTATCTTGAAAAAGAAAAAGTAATTACAATTGGAGAAGCTGATCCAAGAATTATCAGTATGTATAGTATTAGTAAAAGAAAAAATCAAAAAAAATCAACCAGTGAAGTTGATTCTGAAAATAAAATAAACGTTACCAAAGAGATGGGTTTAGTAGATAGTATTGAAGAAGCTAGAAAGAAACTTGAAAAGATCTTTGAAGGTAACTCTAATAGCTAAGTAACTCAAATAATAATTATTGAACCTTGGCAGAGTTATTATACACATAAAAGGGTCGCCTTGTCAAGGGCCCTTGATTTTTTTGAAATGTGTGTTAGAATGACTACACGCCACCGATCAACAAACCATGAGAAAAACAAGAGAAGATCCAACAAAAGATCATTATGTCAATAACAAAGAACTGTTTGAAGCAATGATTGTTTACAGGAAAAAGGTTATTGATGCAAGAGAAAATGATTTACCCAAACCAAAAATTCCAGATTACATAGGATCTTGTATTTTAAAAATTGCAACTCACTTATCTTATCGTCCTAATTTTGTGAACTATATGTTCAAGGAAGATATGATCTGTGATGGTATTGAAAATTGTATTCAATACATTGATAATTTTGATCCAGAAAAATCTAAAAATCCCTTTGCATATTTTACTCAGATTATTTACTTTGCTTTTCTGAGGAGAATCTCTAAGGAAAAGAAACAACTTGAAATCAAGAATAGGCTACTTGAAAAATCTTCATTTGCAGAAGTTTTTAGTGCAGACTCTAGTATCATGGGGTATGATAATTCTGAAATGAATTCTATTAAAGAAAATCTTGAGGTCAGAAACAAGAAATGATTACTGCAATTATTACTGATCAGCATCTAGACGGAAGAAAAAATTCCCAAATCTTTTGGGAGTATTTCATGAAATTCTACAATGAAGTGTTTTTTCCAACACTTGAAAAATATAAAGTTACTACCATTTTAGATTTGGGTGATACATTTGATAATAGAAAAGGAGTAGATCTGTGTGCTCTCGAAAGAATTAAAAGAGAGTACTATGACAAACTTAAGTCAATGGGTATTCAGATTAATATGATTGTCGGTAATCATACAGCATATTATAAAAACACCAACAATATTAATACACCAGATCTAGTTCTTAGGGAATACGACAATATAAATATCATTTCCGACATTAATGATATTGTTGTTGATGGTAGAAAAATTACAATGGTTCCCTGGGTTAATTCTGAAAATAAAGAACAATTAATAGAACATATTAACAAGACTGATGCTGAAATTGCTATGGGTCATTTGGAACTAAATGGTTTTATGGCAACTCCTGGTCACTTCTTTGAGGGTGGAATGAATTCTGATATTTTTAAAAAATTTAAAAAAGTATTCAGTGGTCACTTTCATCACAAATCAAAAAAAGATAATATTGAATATCTTGGAAATCCATATCAACTTTATTGGAATGATTATGGTGATACTCGGGGTTTTCATTTGTTTGATACGGATACCCTACAAATAGCCTTCATTAAAAACCCCAATGAAATGTTCAAAAAAATCTATTATAATGATACAAAATTCAATTATAGGAACTTGGACCTAGAACCATACAAAAAAACCTATGTAAAATTAATTGTAGAACAAAAAAAGAGATTGACTGATTTTGATTTGTTTGTGAACAAACTTTATGAGTCTGGTTGTCATGAAGTAAAAATTGTAGAAAACTTTAACTTAGATTCTGAACTAGATCAATCTAACTTTGAATGTGAAGATACTCTTACTATTCTTAACGCATATATAGAAGATATGAATGATGTACATGATAAGTCTGAACTAAAAAGTATCATGAAATCGATTTACACAGAAGCTTGCGAATTACAGTAATGTATGTTCTAATTCAAAAAGGAAATAAACAGGATGGTGCATATGCCATAGAAACTAGTGAAGGACTTAAAGTTCTGCAAATATTTCAGGAAGAAGATGATGCAAACAGATATGCTGGTCTTCTTGAATCGGACGGGTTTTCCGAACTTGAAGTTTTTGAACTAGACACAGAAGAGGCCTTGCAAGCCTGTATCCATTTGGGTTATAATTACTGCGTTATCACGTCTGAAGATTTCGTTATTCCATCTGTTAACAACAAGTATGATTTTATTTAAAAAAATTAGTTACAAGAATTTTCTGTCTTGTGGCAATGTACCTATTGAAGTTCAATTAGACAAATATAATAGTACTCTTGTTGTGGGGTCAAATGGTGCTGGAAAAAGTACCATGATAGAGGCTATTGTTTTTGCATTGTTCAATAAGTCATTTCGTAAAGTAAATAAGAATCAACTTATCAACTCAATCAACAACAGTGATTGTTTGGTTGAAGTTGAATTTCAAATTGGTCCAAACAATTGGTTGGTTCGCAGAGGAATGAAACCGAACATTTTTGAGATCCATAAAAATGGTTTGCTTCAAAGTCAGAGATCAGATGTTAAAGACGATCAAAAGTTTTTAGAACAAACTGTTCTGAAATTAAACTACAAATCTTTCACTCAAATTGTTATTTTGGGATCAAGTACATTTATTCCTTTTATGCAACTTCCTGCTGCAGGAAGACGTGAAGTTATTGAAGATCTTCTTGATATTAAAATCTTTACCACAATGAATATCATCCTCAAAGAAAGATCTAAACTTATTGGTGAACAACTCAAGACAATTACTTCTGATCTTGATTTAATCAAAGAAAAATTAGAAGTACAGAAAAAGTTTATCAAAGAACTTAAAACTCATAGTGAAAAAAATATTTCAAATAAAGAAAATAAGATTCTTCAATATGAAGAAGAGATCACTCGCAATGAAGAATCTCTCGTACAACTTCACAAACAAATAGAAGATAAGAAAGAACAACTAGAACAGTTCGGTGATGTTGGAGTAAAAATTAGAGATTTGGAATCTTCGAAAAATCAAGTTCTGAGTGAACAAAAACAGCAACTCAATCTCCAAAAGTTTTTTGAAAAGAATGATAGTTGCCCAACATGTACACAAACTATCACTGAAGGTTTTAAATTAACTCAAATCAAACAGACTGGATCTAAAATCAAAAAGCATAAAACTGCAGTTGACAAATTAGAAAAGGAAATTATTAAGATCACTGATATCATGAATCAGAAAAATTCGATATCTAGTGAAATTAATGATCTGTTATTTGAGGTTCAAAAAATAATATATTCATCTGAAAAACTCAATAAAATCAAGAATGATATTCGTGATGAAATTGCTGAAATAAAAAACAATAGTGCAAACATTGCGGTTGAAGAAGAAAAACTAAATGGTCTTGTAGAAACTGGAATTGACATGAGTAAGACTTATGGTATTTTGAGATCCCAAAAATCTAATCATGATACTGTTCTGTCGTTGCTAAAAGATACTGGAATTAAATCTCAGATTGTCAAAAAGTATTTGCCTGTGATGAACAATCTGATCAACAAATATCTGCAGATGATGGACTTTTACATCAATTTTACGTTTGATGATAATTTCGAAGAACACATTCTTTCAACAAATAAAAATGATTTCAGTTATACATCTTTTTCTGAAGGTGAAAAGATGCGTATTGACCTTTCTTTAATGTTTACTTGGAGGGCAATTGCAAAACTAAAAAATTCTGCAAATACAAATCTGTTAATTCTGGATGAAGTATTTGATAGTTCTTTGGATGTTGCTGGTACAGATGATTTCATGAGAATTATTCGTGGTATTGATAAGGAAACAAACATCTTTATCATTTCTCACAAAGGAGATATTCTTGTGGATAAGTTCGAACGAGTTCTTAAATTTGATAAACATAAAAACTTTAGTCGTGTGGAAGAAAAGCTATAAAAGATACTTATCAATCTGAGGTTGACACCTCAAATTTTTTTTTGTATTGTAGTTCCATGTTCACGAGACCAATCATGTCTGTCAATAAAGAAGTTAAAGGTCAACTTGCAAAACTTCTTGCAACCGAAAACCTGTTTATCGAACACCGCAACGTGTCTACAGCTGCGTTTGATGTTGAACAGCGTATCCTTTTTCTTCCTGTCTGGAAAAATATTTCCAGTGATGTATATGATCTTCTTGTAGGACATGAAGTTGGTCATGCTCTCTATACACCCGCTTCTCCTTTTAAGAACGATATTCCTAAGTCTTTTATCAACGTTGTTGAAGATGCTCGTATTGAAAAACTGATCAAACGTCAGTATCCTGGTCTGACCAAGAACTTTTTCCGTGGTTATAATGAACTACATGATCGTGATTTCTTTGAAGTAAAAAATGTTCCTTCCGAAAAACTGAGTCTGATTGACCGTATCAATCTGTATTTTAAGATCGGTCTTCATGCTGGTTTTGATACTGTTAAGTTTTCTGATGAAGAAAAGTATTATCTAAATCTTGTTTCTGATGTAGAAACTTTTGAACAAGCAGTAGAAGTTGCTCATATGATCTATGAGTATTCCAAGAAAAAAGATGAAGAAATTCAAGAAGTAGTTACTAAGGGACAGTCTCAACAAAATTCTTCTGGTCAAAGTCAAGAAAAATCTGAACGACAAGATCCTGGTGATTCAGAAAGTGAAGATGAACTTCAGGAACAATCTTTGGATTCTAATCAACAGGAAAGTCAAACTAAACCTCCAGTATCTTCTGATGGAACTGAACCACATGTTCCTCAAACTGAAAGTGTGACGGATGAAGCATGGAGTCGTAACCAGGAAGATCTTGTTGATGAACGTGCAAGGGATTATGTTTATGTAAATGTTCCCAAGTCAAATCTAGATAATATCATTATTCCCTTTAATGAATTGCATGAGGAACTTTCTTCTTTTTATAAATCTGAAATTGAAAGTCATAGTTGGTATTCCACCTGTTGTGAGGATTATCAGTCGTTCAAACGTTCAACCGTAAAGACTGTCAACTATCTGGTTAAAGAATTTGAGTGTAAGAAGGCAGCATCACAATACAGTCGCGCTGCAGTTTCTTCCACTGGTATTCTTAACATGAGTAAGCTTCATACTTACAAATGGAACGAAGATCTTTTCAAAAAAGTTACTAATGTTTCTGATGGTAAGAATCATGGACTTGTCATGTTCATTGATTGGTCTGGTTCCATGAGTGATGCAATGCCAGACACTGTAAAACAACTCTATAACCTGGTTTGGTTTTGTAAAAAAGTTAACATCCCTTTCCGTGTTTATGCTTTTAGTGATAATCGTATGACTGCATATGATTATTATGAGAAGTATGATGATACTAAAGATGTTGTTATTGACCGTTCCGAAAAAGACGTATATTATTGTCAGGATTTTCGTTTGCTGGAACTGTTTAGTTCTAAAATGAAATCTTCTCTCCTTGAAGATCAAATGAAATACATTTGGTTTGTTGCACACAGTTTTCGTCATTATTATATTGATTGTCCTTCGCGTTTCTCTTTGTCTGGAACTCCTCTTGTGGAAACTATTCTTACATCTAGGGATGTAGTTTCCCAATTCCAGAAACAGGAACGTGTGGAAAAAGTCAATATGATTTTTCTGACTGACGGGGAAGCATCAGTTCCTGGTAAAAATCGTATGAGTAAGTACCACAAAGAACACTATAATAGTGTTCGATGGAATATGGATCACTTTTATAATGGAAAACTTGTATTGACTGATCCTCTTACTCGTTATTCTGTGATGATGAATAATTTCTCTCCACGCAAAACGACTAAACTTTTTATTGAGTTTCTTCGTAACATTGTTGATTGTAATGTTGTTGGTTTCCGTATTATTCATGGGCGTGAAATTTCAAACTTTCTTTCAGTGAATGATTCTATTCAGGAAGACCAAGTTCATAAAGAATGGAAAAAAACTAAAACTGCTTGTGTTACCGATGTTGGTTTTAAGGAACTGTATTTACTTCCTGTAGATAAAAGTCTTGGTGCAGATACTGAAGAAATCGATGCCAAATCAAACTCCAAGGGAGAACTGACCAAGGCATTCAAAAAACATATGGGATCTAAGATGTCTAATAAGACAATCTTATCCAAGTTTATCCTCCAAATTGCTTGACATGACAACTCAAAAGTCCTATAGTGACTCTGTTGAAACAAATCAATCCTTCGCCATGAAACGCATGAACACCGCCAATCTCGTTAATAGTCTTATTAATACCTACGGTGAAAACATCACTACGAATAACATCAACGAATATTGTCTCAACAATAATGTTACCTATCAAACCATTACTAAACACCTTAATGATTACAAAGTTGGTCGTGGTCGTTGGAATCTCACTGCTGTAGAAAAACTTGAAATGAGTTTCAGTGCTACTTCTGCAGAACCTGCTGTTACCGTTCGGGAACAACAGAACTTCATTCCTAGCAAAGATGATACGTTTGTCCCGTTCGGTAACTTTAAGGATCTTAAAAAAATTATTCAGTCCAGTCTTTTTTACCCTACGTTCATTACGGGTCTTTCGGGTAACGGTAAAACGTTTAGTGTTGAACAGGCGTGTGCTCAACTTAAGCGTGAAATGATTCGTGTCAACATCACGATTGAAACTGATGAGGATGATTTGATTGGTGGTTTCCGATTGATCAACGGTGAAACTGTGTGGCATGATGGTCCTGTGGTGGAGGCTCTTCGTCGTGGTGCTGTTCTTCTTTTGGATGAGATTGATCTTGCATCCAACAAAATCCTCTGTCTGCAGTCGATTCTAGAAGGTAAGGGCATTTTCCTCAAGAAAACTGGTAAGTACGTTTACCCTTCTCCTGGTTTCACTGTGTTTGCAACTGCTAACACTAAAGGTAAGGGTAGTGATGATGGTCGTTTTATTGGAACCAATGTTTTGAATGAGGCATTTCTTGAACGATTCCCGATTACGTTTGAACAGGATTATCCTGGTGCATCTATCGAGAAGAAAATTCTTGCTTCTCATTGTGCAGATGAAACGTTTGTGGAGAACCTTGTTCGTTGGGCAGAAGTCATTCGCAAGAGTTTCTATGATGGTGCAGTTGACGAACTTATCTCTACTCGTCGTTTGGTCCACATTGCAAAGGCGTTTGCTATCTTTAATGATCGCATGAAGGCAATTCAATATTGTGTTAACCGATTTGACCAAGACACCAAACAATCTTTTATAGAACTTTATACCAAAATCGATGAAAATGTTGAAGTCAAAACCGAATCAGAACCTGAACTTGTGATCGAGACTAATCCCCCTTATTGATTGACAACCAGATCAATATCTGATATAATATAGGGAGATAAACTATGTCTCCCTTTTTTATTATGGATGAAAACCCCTATCAATTTACTTTGAGTGATGGTGGTGGAGGTACACTCAATATCACCAAAACTCCTGTCAATGATGGTATGACCCCCTGGGGCCACAGCGACTTTGAATTTTTGAAAGCAAACAACATGAACGAAAAACAGAATCACCTTTGGAAATACAATGAAGATAAAATCCTCAAAGATATTGAGGACTATGTGACCAGCACTTATAAGAGTCATTATTGTGGTCATGAAGATGAATATCGAGAAATTCAAACTATTGACCTTATGGCTGCAAAAGGACTTGCAACTGATTTTTGTCAAGCAAATATTCTGAAGTATGGTTCGCGTTATGGCGATAAAGACGGTCATAACAAACGTGATCTTCTAAAAGTCATTCACTATGCAATGCTGCTGTTGCATTTTGATCGTCACTATAGTAGAATCAATAATGGTCTGTCTGAATTTAAAAACTGAGGTTTAAATATGAAAATTAGTTCTGATACTCTAAATATTCTCAAGAACTTTTCTACAATCAATCATAGTATTGTTGTGAAGCAAGGTAATTCTCTTCGTACTATTTCTCCGATGAAGAATATTCTTGCTACTGCTGAAATCGAAGAGAACTTTGAAAAAGACTTTGCTATCTATGATTTAAATGAGTTTCTGAGCGGTCTCACTCTATTTAAAGATGCGGTGTATGATTTTTCTTCTGATTCGTATCTGGTAATCAAAAGTGGTAACTCTCGTGTCAAGTATTTTTATTCTGATCCCAGTGTCATTACTGCTGCACCCGAAAAAGACATTCCTCTCCCTTCTGAAGATGTAGTATTTACTCTTACAAATGACATGAATGGATCTCTTCTTCGTGCATCCAGCGTGTATCAACTTCCAGATCTTTCCCTGGTTTCTGTTGATGGAAATACTCAACTCGTCGTTCGTACCAAATCAAATGATACTTCGAACAATTATTGTATTGATGTAAATCCGCTCCGTCAAACCTCTGATAATTTCAGTTTTAACTTCAAGGTAGAGAATATCAAGATTCTTCCTGGTGATTATGAAGTAACGGTTTCTTCGAAGAACATTGCATTATTTAAACACACTTCTTCCAATCTTAAGTATTGGATTGCACTTGAACCAGATTCTATTTTTGTTGGTTGATTATGAGTAATGACTTTTTGTGGGTAGAAAAATATCGTCCTCAAAAAATTCAGGACTGTATTCTACCTTCAAGTACAAAAAAAACTTTTGAAAAATTTGTAGAAAACCAGGAGATTCCAAATCTCCTTTTATCTGGTCCTCCTGGTATTGGGAAGACCACTGTTGCCAAAGCACTATGTAATGAATTAGGAGTGGACTCATATGTTATTAACGGATCTGACGAGGGAAGATTTCTCGACACGGTACGAAATCAAGCAAAAAACTTTGCTTCGACCGTATCACTTCAAGCAAATGGTAAACCAAAAGTCATTATTATTGATGAGGCTGATAACACAACCACAGATGTACAACTCCTCCTACGGGCTTCTATTGAGACGTTTCATAGCAACTGCAGATTCATTTTCACATGCAATTACAAAAACAAAATCATCGAACCGCTCCACAGTCGATGTGCAATCATTGACTTCTCAATACCATCAAAAGACAAACCATCAATCGCAAGTAACTTCTTCAAAAGACTTCAGGGTATTCTCGATAATGAAAGTATTAAGTATGATGAAAAAGTACTTGCAGAAATAGTAAACAAATATTTTCCTGATTGGAGACGCACTCTGAATGAACTTCAAAAGTATGCTGCATCTGGAATTATTGATGTCGGTATTTTGTCTGCAGTTTCAGATGTTAATACCAAAAATCTTATCGAGTATCTAAAGAATAAAGACTTTGGATCTACTCGTAAGTGGGTTGTTGAAAACTTGGATAATGATGTTACTGCAGTAATTCGTAAAATCTACGATTCAATGTATGCAACATTAGATCCAAACTCTATTCCACAAGTAGTTTTGATTTTTGCTAAATACCAATATCAGTCTGCTTTTGTTGCTGATCAAGAGATTAATACTCTTGCATGTCTAACCGAAATTATGTGTGATTGTAAATTCAAATGAACGTAAAACTAATTCGTATGTCTTCTGGTGAAGACATTGTTGCTGATGTGATCGACATTTCCCAGGAGTTTGTTACCATTGTGAATGGTATTCAACCAGTACCTATGGGAAATGGTAATATCAATTTTGCACCTTGGTCTCCACTAATCAACAAAACCAAAAAGGAAATTAAAATTAATCGACAATTTGTTGTATACATTCAAGAATGTGATGACTCTGTTGTTGATCAATATGTGCAGATGTTTAGTCCTATAATCACTCCAGAAAAGAAACTGATTATGTAATGGAATATATTACTAACTCCGACATTAATAAATTTGGTTCATATTCTGATCGAAAAAATCATTTTGATGACGATCAGGATGTGACTATAATGATTAATTTCTTAACCAAGATGTACAAAAACCAAAATGTATCTTTTATAGAAAAACCTTTTGGAATCTATGATGTGGATCTTGGAGTTTATATTGATGGAACTCTGACAGTTACTGTAGATGTTGAACGTTGGAGTGCATGGACTAATGACTGGCCTAGTTATTATAAACATGTAAGTTTCCTGGGAAGAAAAGAAAAATTTCTACAACGTCCAACAAATTTTTTGATGTCATACTTTAACTTTGATAGAACAAAAGTATTGTGTGTTGACAAAAAATCAATAATGAAGTATCCTACTATAGAGAGACACACAAAGGGAAAACTTGACCTGATTAAACAGGTCGGGTTTCATGAAGCGCGTCTGTATGGTCAGGGCTTGACTGATAGAGAAAAAACATTATTCAAATATTACTGTTGTGAATTAAAATGATTCTAAACCCAGACGACACTTTATATGCGTATGAAAAAATCAAAGAAGCGTATGGTTCTATTAACCGTATCGATGATTATTTTCGTATAAAAAAAATTGAACGTATCAAAGAAATTCCTACTCCCTTGTTTGGGTTTTCGATGGAAGATGATATGTTTCAATCATATGATATGTCTCCTGAGGATATGAACTTCAAAGTGGTACAACCACAACATGATACTTTCAACACACTGTTGGAAATGACTGCTTCCTTCACTTATGAAGAAGCACCAGGTAAAGAGCTTAAACTTGCAATTCTAGAAACTAATACTGGAAAGTATGTTGGTTTTATTAAACTGGGATCTCCTGTAATTAATTCAAAGCCTAGAAATGATTATCTAGATGGAGTTCCAGAACTTTCTAGGTTTAACAGACATGCGATAATGGGATTTATCATTGTCCCCGTGCAACCATTTGGATATAATTATCTTGGTGGTAAATTGCTCAGTCTTATTTGTGCAAGTCATGAGGTTCGTGAATTAGTAAACAACAAGTATAATTGCGATATCTGTTTGTTTGAAACAACTTCTTTATATGGTAATATCAAAGGGACTTCACAATATGATGGTCTAAAACCATACTTAAGATATCTCGGAGATACTCAATCTAAGTTTCTTTTGACACTTCCAGACTTTGTGTATCATGATTTACACAAATGGTTTATCAAGAAGAATGGTGGTGAACAATTAGTTCATAAAGGTGCTTCCAGTAGAAAACTAAAAATTCAAACCAAGATGATTTCTATCATCAAAAATTCTATGAAAGAACATTATCCAATTAAGTATATTGAGTTTGTTCAGTTTATTAAAGATCGTGAAGAAGTAACTACACAAAAAAGATTTTACATGTCCGATTATGGATTTAGAAATGTCCGTGATGTTTTACTTGGTAAGACTGATGTATTGATTCCCAATCCAGAGAACTATGAAAAGTTCTATCTAAATAATCTTATCAAGTGGTGGAAAAACAAAGCTACTAATCGTTTTAATAAACTTAAAGAAACTAATTGTCTGCGTACTGAACTTGAAGTTTGGAATGAAACCACAATGAATACAATTGATATTATCCGATGAACCTATTAGATTTTGTAGACAAAGAAGTTGTAATCAAAAAAGTAAAAAGAATTCTTGTTTATCCAAACATCACATATACAAAAGATCTTGAAAAAGATAGTTATATTCAAGTCATTAAGAATATGATTTATGAGTTGAATCTTATTCGTGATGATTTGCACTTCTATCTAATTTTGCCTCAATACTTAAGTTGTCTGGATTTTCCAAATACAACTCAGTTCTTCATGTCTTTTATGTCGTATCCTCCAGTGATGCGATCTCATTTTGATGTAAAAGAAATGAAGAGGATCGCATCACATGAATTGGATATTGATATTATCTTTAGTCATCTTCCCGAACACACTCATCAGATTCTCAATACTTTATATAATATCACTCATCATACTCCACCAGTATTCGGGTATTGTCATTGGTTTGATTTAAAAAATATTGTTGCTTGGTCTAAGGATAGTTTTGTACAAAACATTTCAGGTATTCTTGAAATGGATCGTTGTTATCTAAACACAGAGTATCAAAAGAAATTAGTTATTAATCAAGCATCAGAAACGTTTAACAAAAGCATTTGCGAACGTTTAGATAAAATTCTCACAGTACAATATCTTGGTGTTAAAGATAGTGATATTGTTACGTCTGTAAATAAAGAATCTGAAAAAATTATTGTTTTCAATCATAGACCAGATACATATAAAGACTTTCCAAATTTTATGAAAGTCATGGGTGAACTTAGAAAGCAAAGACAAGACTTTACAGTATGGATTCCTTTATTGGATAAGTCTACAGAATCTTGGATTAGTACAGAAAAATTTGACAAGGCTGGTTATTATAAAAAACTGCAATCATGTAAAGTTGGTGTATCACCAAAACAAAAGTATGGTGGATGGAGTGTATCTACAACCGATGGGATGATGAATGGTTGTCCCTATGTAATGTACGATGAACTCTATTACAAAGAACTATATCCAGAGGCAGATTTCTTTTCTAATAATCAAGAACTACTTAATTTACTTAATTCTTATCTTGATGATCCTTCAACTAGAAATATTAAAGCTGCAAAGTGCCTAAATTATACTAGAGATAATCTCCAATATAAAACACAAATACAAAACATGAGTGTGTATATTGATTATCTTTATGACGGTATCAGAAGTGTTAATAGTAAAGTTGTTGACAATCTAGTTGAGATCATTAAGTCTCATGGATCTATTACCAAGAAAGAATTATTTGAATTTAATATTGGTTGGGGTAGAGGAATTAAATTTACTCCATATAGAAAAGCTTTAATGTCACATCCAAACATCTATGATGCTGTCGGTAAATATCCGACGTATACATGGGTTGAATAATGTTAGATAGAATTTACATTCCAACATTAGGAAGAATCACTAATCAAATTACATACAATGGTCTTCCTGATCAATGGAAAAAAATAACTTATCTTGTAGTACAACCACACGAGTATGAAGAAGCAAAATCATTATATCCAAATGTACTTTGCTTGCCCCCAGAAATAAAAGGAATTGCTAATACTCGCAAATGGATTGTTGAACAAGGAAAAGGAAGTTATTATGTAATGATGGATGATGATATGTATTTCTTGAAAAGAAATGTCAATCGTCAAACAAAAAAGAAAATAGAAGGTAAACCATCGAAAGAACCATTTACATCACAAGACTACGATGATATGTTGGGTGAAATGGCAACTAGATGGTTTACTGAAGGAGTTACAGTTGGTGGATTAACATTCTATGGAATGTTTCCAAAAGACTTTGATGAAAAAGATCATGGAATTATAATTCAATGTTTTTTAATTAATGGACATACCCTGCCAATAGAAAGATTGGATTGGTCCGTTCCTTATGGTGAAGATCATCATTTTGTTTTACAAGTTCTTAAAATGAAATTGAAAACAAGAATTACTGATAAGTATCTTTTTAAATCAAAAGAATGGGCAGAGGGTGGTTGTCAAGATCAAGGTCGCACAGCTGAAACTGATAAATTAGCACATGAAATGTTAATAGAAAAACATCCTGGAATCGTAGAGTGGACAGGACGTACTAGAAAACATAGTAAAGGACACATACAGGGAATTATAAGAATTAACTGGAAAAAGTGTTATAATTATAGTGAGTCATCTTTAGAGGAATTTTTATAATGTTTGAGTTGAAAGATTGGTTGAATTCGATTAACTATCAGAAGAATAATTTGATGGATGAATATCCAGAGTGTGAAAAATCATATCCTCCATTTGTCATCAATAAATGTTTGTCTCCATTTGTTGATACGATTCTTTATATCAATGAAATGAATATCAATTATAATCTAGATAAAAAGTTACAATATGACTTTTTACTAAATAGTTTGAGACCTAAGAAGAGATTTTCTCCTTGGTTGAAAAAAGGCAAAATTGAGTCATTAGAACTAGTAAAACAATACTATGGTTATAATGAACAAAAAGCAAAGATTGCTTTGAGTATTTTGTCGAAAGAACAAATTGAATTTATAAAATCTAAGATGAATCGTGGAGGAAAAAAATGACTTCTAGTTTTGATGTTAATGTTGAGTATCAATGGTCTTCCGACAAAATGGTGGAGATTTCTCTTAAAGAACCCGATGACTTTTTGAAAGTTCGTGAGACATTGACACGCATTGGAGTTGCTTCAAGGAAAGAAAAAATTATCTATCAATCTTGTCACATTCTTCATAAACAAGGTAGATACTTTATTGTGCATTTCAAAGAACTATTTGCTTTAGATGGGAAGAGAGCAAATCTATCTGTGAATGATGTACAACGTAGAAATAGAATTATTCAACTTCTGGAAGATTGGGGTCTGGTCGCAGTAGTTAATAAAGATAGTATTGCAGATGTAGCACCACTAAGTCAGATTAAAGTTCTTTCTTATAAAGAGAAGAATGAATGGACACTAGAAAGTAAGTATAATATTGGCAAGAAAAAATTACCAGAATAAAAAAGGGGGTCTTAGGACCCCCTTTCATTTTATTTAATTAATTCTCTACATATACGTTTACAGGTTTGTTGCTTATCATCGCATTCGATTAGACAGTTAAAGTAATCATTAATTAAATCGTTTTGTGTATTACATCGGTCGATGGTGGTCTCAAATTGTTTCCATCCAGCTAATTGATTGTAAGAAATTATATTATGCATAATAACCTCCTAATAAAAAACACATAACAAAGAGTTTTTAAATCATCTTTTTAACCCATAGATATACTATCTATAATACTTTGTGTTTATTCACTAACATTTGTATCTTTTTAGTATAACTTAATACTAACTTAATACTTGTATAACCATTGAATGTAGGTTGATAGTAAGATTGTCCCTAGAGCTGCAGCAGCAGTTAGAGTTAGGATAGTTTGTATCATTATTTTGCTCCCACTAGTTGTGCTAGTTGTGCTTGATAACGACGCTCCTCTTTTTGCTTTTGTTCCTTAATCAATTGTAGGAAGTTAAGTTTTTTCATTGCTTTTCCTCCCAGTTCCAGTTGTTACATGGACGGTAGGGAATACCACGATACTTATTTGGTGGATGAGATGGTGCATGTGTTTCTGCATACCACTTACGGTACTGCAGTTTTGGAGTGTGAGTATTATACTTCACACCACGATAGGTTGCTGTCATCCCTTGTTCCCCTCTTTTACAAATTTGACCCCACGATAGGTCTCATTGTATTGTTGAGGTTGTTGTTGCATTTGCTGTTGATATGCGATACGCTTTTCGGTATCGTATTCAACGCCACGGTATACGACTTTCGACATTAGGTTTCTCCTTAGTTGTT
>Ga0194115_10000282_pt1 | contig 78325 bp, 78 predicted proteins | sample TA2MahsurfametaG_3_FD_148656 | JGI IMG/M metagenome (GOLD analysis project Ga0194115, IMG submission 148656) | Freshwater microbial communities from Lake Tanganyika, Tanzania - TA2015002 Mahale S4 surface | ecosystem: Environmental > Aquatic > Freshwater > Lake | place: Tanzania: Lake... | reverse complement strand
AATATATTGGAACTGGATCAGATATTACCAATAATACTGCTGGTGTTGTACAATCTAATGAAGTTAATGAGTTAAACGGTGGTAGGGTTTACTATACTTCTCAGGACCAATCTGGTAACTTCAGAGTAGGTGATTTATTCCTTGTAGATCAAGAGCTTGGTAATGTTACCTTCTCGGCAGTTACACAGAATGCTCAGAGCGCCGCAAATATTACTCTGTCAGATGGAACTGGTACAACTAATTTATATCCAGCTTATATTGAAACTGGCAACCTCAGACTTTCTGGCAATACCCTAAGCTCCAACAGTGGTCAAATTATTCTTGATCCATCAGCGGATGAAGATATTGTTTTGAATGCTGAGGTTATCTCGCCAGAGAAAATTTTCTTTGATTCTGGCAAAGTCTTTTCACTTGGCAAATCAGCAGTAGGACAAACTAATTTCTATCTTGGAAATAATGTTCAAGTTGGTGTTTCCTCTTATGGATATTTTTCAAATAAAAATATTGGAGTTAATAAAAAGTCATTAGATACTATAACTATTGCTGATGCTGGAACTGGATATACTCCAGGAATTTATAGCGCAGCTATATTATCAAATCCAGATTCTCCCGCAACTGCAACTGCAACTTTAAAGAGTACTGGATTAATCTCCACAATAACAATCACAAACCCTGGATCACTTTATACACTATCTCCAACAGTAACAACTTTACAAGCACCTGTATCTGGATCGGTTTCATTTTCTGTAGTAAGAGGATCTGGAGGAGGAATTGGAGTTATTGGAATTTCCAGTGGAGGATCTGGATATGTTAGTCCAACCGCCACTGTTCCAGATCCACCAAATAATATATTTGATGCAAGTTTAATTACTGGAAACACAATAGATTTAACAATTGTACATTTCAAAAATAACGATGCAGTAATTTATGATTCAAATGGCAATTCAAGTATTGGTGGATTGACTAGTGGAAATACTTATTATGTAAGAAATAGAGATCTTGATAATGATACGATTCAGTTATCAGGCTCTCCTGGGGGTCCTGTTATAACTTTAACACCTCCACTAACACAAGAACAACATTATATAAGAGGTACTACTGCATTAATTACTCCAAATGTAAGTGGTGGAAGTATTACTAGCTTTACAATCAATAATCCTGGAACTGGTTATATCGTTGGTATTCCAATCAACATTACCTTAAGTGAAACTCCAGCATCTCCAGGATCATTCACAGTTAATATTGGTAGTGAAATTAGAGAAATTAATACTTCTGGAGCTGGAGAATTTTCTTCAGTGCCAACTCTGATAATCACACCACAAGCACTCGACTCTGGAACTGGAGCTGCAGCTACAGTAGATGCACTAAAATATGAACTGAATACTATAACTTTAAATTATAATGGTTATGGTTATTCAAAAGTTCCATTTGTTACGTTTTCTGGAAATCCAGACATAGATGCTGTTGCTGATGCAACCTTAGATATTGAAACTGGGTCTATCTCGGAAATAACTTTAACTTCTCCTGGATCTGGTTATTTAACAGCACCAACAGTATCAATTGTTGGTGGAGCTGGATCAGATGCTCAAGCCTCTATTACGGTATTGCCTGTCGCTGGTAATATTCTTTCAAATGGATCTGGATATAGAGCTGGTACATATCCAGCAGTAGCGTTTACTGGTGGAACTGGAAGTGGAGCAATAGCAACTTTCTTTGTTCGTGGTTTCTTTGGAACTATAACTAATGCTGGAAGTGGATATACAAATGGGACATATCAACAAATTGACTTATTCAACACTCCAACAACAACATATACAGTAACGGTTGCACCAAGAACGAAACTTGATATGTCTGGTTCTGGAATTACTGGAACAATTAATGTTGGTGATACTGCAAATAATGGTTCTGGAGTTACTGCAACAGTAACCTATGTTGGGTCTAACTTTGCATTTGTTGATCCAGCAACAATATCTGGAGGAACATTTAGTCAAGGTAATATAGTTACATTCACTAGTGGTGGATCTGGAACTTTGCAGGTTACCCCAATATCACCCAATAGATATTTTATTAATGGGCAAGAATCTCCAGATCTTACCCTCATAAAAGGAAATACATATCGTTTCGATTTGTCAAGTCCAACCGTATCTAATCATCCATTTGTTTTAGATAGCACTACGTCTACTGATCCGAATTTTGTAGTCAAGACTGTTGGGGCAGCTGGAAGTTCAGGTGCATTTGTCGATATAATAATCAAACCAACCGCTGCTACTTCTTCAAATACTGTATTTTATACATGCACAGTTCATGGAAGAAGCATGTCGGAAGATGCATATATTGACATTATTTCTGGAACTGTTGGATCGTATGGAAGTGGTGGACAAATTAATGTCACCGCTTCTGCTGGTTCCGTAAGTAGTGTTAGTTTTGCAACACAGGGATCTGGATACAAAGCTGGAGATGTTGTTTCTGTACCGAATGGATTGATAGGGGGAGGAAGTGGATTCTCTTATACTATTGATGGTAATGATACTGGTATTAGTCAAGTAACGAATATTCAATCGGCTGGATCGGGATATACAGTTGCAGACATATTATCTGTTTCAGACTCTAATGTTGGATCTGGTGGCGGAGCTGGATTCCAGTTTACAGTTACTGAGGTTGGATATGTAAGTTCCGCAGTAGTTACTAGTGGCGGTAATACATTCTACCCAAATCAAACAATATTGTTTGATCCACAGAATTTTGCTGGATTAGGATCAGGATCAAATTTATCCCTATTAGCAAATACAGTTAATACTGAATCAATTATTGAATTGAAAAATGATGGAGCAATAGTATCAGATATTTACAATATTTCAGCGTCTGGTACTTTTACAACTTCATCTGGATCAAATAGTTCTTCTTTGGGAACTTCTGGTCTTACAACAACTGGAAATATAACCGCAAGTGGATCTTTAAATATTTTATCAACTGCTTCAATTACTGGAAGTTTAACAGTAAATGGAACTACAACATTAAGTAATAATCTTACTGCGAATGGTTCCAACAATCAGATCAATAATGCACTTATTGATCTTCAAAATGGATCTGCAGCGTCTCCATCTTTAAAATTTGAAAACTCTCTTACAACTGGTTTGTATAGAGATTCGAGTGATGTTCTAGGATTTTCTATCTCTGGTACAAAATCTCTCTCTTTAAGTTCAACTGAACTTAGAACAATAAACGATTTAATTGTTGATTCTTCTTTTGCAACCGTAAGTCCATTTTTTAAAGTAGATTCTATTGGAGAATCAGTAGATATTGGAACATTTACAAGTGGTCTTAGAATTACTAATGCTGCATCAATTGAAGCTATTGGATCAAATCAAGATGTAGATATAACTCTTATTCCTTTAGGGGAAGGAAATCTTCAATTAACTGGTGGTCTGAATAAAGATTTCTTAATTACCGATGGATCCTCAGAAACATTCAGAGTAGATACTGAAAGTGGTAATACTACAATTAAGGGAAATTTAAAGGTAAATGCAAATTTACAATTAGAAGATAACATTATTTCAAATATTGGGACAACTGCTACCACTTCATTTGGTCAAATTATCACAGTAACAGCTACTGGAACTGGAACTGGATTTACCACTGGTACATACACAAATGTAACTTCCACAACTAATGGTAGTGGATCTGATGCAACTTTCAACGTCACTGTTGCTGGTGGAGACATAACAACAATCTCTGTTTATTCTGGCGGAGCTGGATATAACGAAGGAGATACTATCACATTAAATTCTGCAACAATTGGTTCTGGTTCAGGTAAGACAATCACAGTAACCGATATCGAAGGTGCTGGTATTGTCATTAAACCCCAAGTTGGTAAGAATGTTAAGATTGATTCAACAGCGATGTTCGTTGTTCCTTCTGGTAATACCAACCAAAGACCTACATCTGGGGATCGACAAACAGGTGGTATTAGATTCAACACTCAACAACAACAATTTGAAGGATATAATGGACAAGACTTCGTTTCTCTTGGTGGAGTCCGTGACGTAAACCAGGATACATATATCCTTACCGAGCTTTCCCCTGGAAGTAATGAAGATACATTCTTCTTCTACAATCAGGGCATCAATAGTCTTGATATTGTACAAGACAAATTCAAGCTTTATACAGCAAGAACTTTTGAGACTAGTGGAACTTTAGTTCTTGACGGAGTTTCTCTTGGATCTGATCCTTTGGATGTCCGCACACTTGGATCATCAGTTTTAAGAGTAAGATCTAGAAAAGACGTAGAAATTACAAATGGACTTAGATTCAAGTCGGTTCCAGTTCTGGGCGAAATTGCTACTATCGGAACAGTAACTTCTGGAGCTGGTGTTTATACACCATCGCAAACATCTACGGTTACATCAACTTCCCAATTTGAAGGATCTGGAGCTACATTCACAGTTATAACTGATGGTGCTGGATCTATTCTAAGTGTAAGTCTTGTTGTTCCAGGATCCGATTATGAGGTAGGTGAAATTATCACAATTGCAGGTTCTCTCCTCGGTGGGACTACTCCAGCAAATGATGTAACTTTCCCAGTTGCAACTATTACAAATACAACTCCTGCATTTACCAGACTTGATATTCTTCAACAAGATTATATAACTCAACTCGATTCAAAACCATTCCTTTCGCTTGATGCAAATGGCGCAGAAGCTGCGTGGAAGATCAATCGTGGTTGGAATGCTGGCACTGAGTCATATCTGACCGTATTTGATAGCACTGCTACATTCATGGAACTGAATGATTGTAGAGTAGAGGGTGGTCAACTCTCTTCCTTCGGAGCAAACGCAACCATCGTTCAGTTCAATAAGACAGCGTATAAGGGTGCTAAGACACTTGTAACAATTGAGAGTAATGATGGTAAAGTACACATGCTCGAAGTAACCACAGTTTGTGCTGCAGCTGGTACTACTGCATATGCAACTATTACCAACTCAGTAACTTCTAGTAATGATCTTGTGGATGCAAGTGTGACAGTTGTTGGAAATAATGTCAATATTTCCATCGCAAAATCAAGTGCGGCAACATCGTCAACATCTTTCACTGGTAGATATACAACCACAAAGGTCAAGGTATAAATAACCTAAGGTAATCTAAAGTCATGGCAATTAAGAATTTTTCGTCAATTGGTGGCTTTGCAGTAGGTTCTACAGAAGTACTCAGCACAGAGTATGCACTGAAGAATATTTCTGCTATGCATATGACTAGCGATCAGTTTGCTGATGCTAACAAAGATACTTACATCACAAAAGCTCAAACTAATTCGGTACTTAATACCAATCAGTTGACTTTAGATGGTACTCAAGCACTTGCAACGAATTCACCAGCGTTAGCAAATGATACTGTTTCCTTTATTACTGCAAGAATTTTTGGACAGGAAACAACAACAAATACATATGTATATGCAACTCAATTTGAAGTTATTGTTACTACAAATGGATCTGGTGTTTCAACTGTAGCATCTGTATATGAAAATGTAATTCGTCAAAATTTACCTGGACAGGAACAGTGGAGTGTAACTCCAGATCCTTTTCAAATTGGTGGAGCACCATTTTTTACATTTGAAGTTGAATCTGTTACATCATCATCCACTGTTAAGTGGATTGGAATATTAGAAATCACAGTCGTATCTTAAGGATTCGGAGCACATAAATGAGTCTGAGAATTAATTCTGAACAACAGAGAATTGAAGGTTCAGGTAAAGTTGCCACTGGAAGTTGGGTAAATGCCACTTATTTTAGAGTTGGCACTACTGTAACAGTAATTTCAGTTGGGCACGGATTCATCGATACCGAAGAACTTGAGATTGATATAAACTCTGGTGGAGCTACAAGTGGCAACTATACAATCACTGTAGTCAACTCAGATTCATTTACTTTTACAGATGCTGCAAGTGGTACAATTACTGCAGGAAATACACTTGCATATAGAATTAGACGTTCCTTAGTCATTAATGCTAGTGATAAGCTTGGCATCACTGTTGGAAGTGGAGTATCAGAATCCAGTGCTCTTATTGTAACTAAGGATAATCTTGGTGATGTTCGTATTGGTATTAATAATACAAATCCACAATTCGAACTGGACGTTGAAGGTCAAATCAGAACGACTCGTTCGATCATTTCAGATACTGCAACGATTATCAATCTGGATATTGGTACAATCGTTAACCCAGCACTGAATCTTCGTGCTCCCAATTTACTTAACTTCCAGGACACTGATATAACGAGTCCAACATACCTGCAAACTTTCCATCCAACTGCAGATACTCCTCCTCTGAGTGACCAATCGAGACGTATTGCTACTACAGACTTCGTGTATCGAGTTGCTACTAACGATACTGGTGGACGTGTTTACGTTTCATCGACTATTGGTGATGATGATAATGATGGTAGATCGGCAGCTAGACCTCTTAGAACCATTAAGAAGGCAGCTCAAGTTGCTTATGGATTGCAGAAGGCAACTCCAGATCCAAGTGATGAATATGTTTCGATTATCGTTTCTGGTGGAGAATACTTAGAAGATAACCCAATCTCACTGCCAAGAAACTGTTCTCTTATTGGTGATAACCTACGTCGTGTAGTCGTTAGACCATCTAACCGTGATCGTCACATGGTTAAGGCATCTAACGAAACTTATATTAATGGAGTTACGTTTAGAGACGCACTACAGAATCCAAACGATCCCAATAGTGCAACGCTTTATACTTGGAAATATGCTTTCGTATTTGACGATAAGCAGCGACTCTACTACGAGCCAGAAGTAAAGCAAATTCCAGCAGTTCCTGGACAGAAGTTCCAGGGAGAAAACATTCAACTGTTAACGTTTAGAGATAATACTGGCAATAACACAAGTCTTCTCCCTGGTTTTGCACTTACAAATGAGGGAGGATCTCTCACTGCTATAGTTAAGGCAGTAACATTTACTGGACCAGTAGCTTCTCCGTATTCAACTGGTAGCGTAACCGTTTTAGTTACATCTGGAAATAATGATGTATTTTCTAGTGTAGATACAATTTACTATGCTCCAACTTTAGGTCAAGTTGTAAATGATCCAAATAACCCACCAACTTCTCCTAATGCTGCTCTTGTTGACGTAGAGTCTCTGAGACCAGAGCTTGAAACTATTTCTAACCAAATTTATCAGCACACATTTGATTCTGAGAGAGAAACTCTCCTCTTAAATGCATCAAATGTAAATGCTACAACTGATGTATTGACCGTTAATGGTCACGGATTATTCACTGGTGCTGCTGTACATTATGATAATGATGGTAATACTAGCGTTCCAGGATTAGTCCACAACTCTGTATATTATGTTCGTGTCTTAACTGCAAATACTTTCGAACTTTACGATAGCTTTGCAAATGCAAACTTTGACGCATCTTCAACTACAAAGCAGGGTTTAGTTGATATTACTGCTGTAGGATCAAATACAATTCACTATCTGACCTTTGGCAAGGTAATGCCAGAGTCAAACAATATCTATATTCTCAATCACCAATTTGAAACTGGAGATCAGGTCATCTATCGTGCCAGTAAGATGGGCGCTATTGGTGGTTTTTCTGACGGTACAACATATGCTGTTTATGTAGAAAATTCTAATTGGGTTAGAATTGCAACAAGTCAGGCAAACGCAACTAGAAAAAATGCATCTGGTCAAGATGATCCAATCACTGTAGATATTACATCTGCTGGAAAGGGATTCCAAAGATTTGATCTGAATACCAGAGTTCTTGCTATTGCCAATATCAATACTTCTCTGACAACTCAGCAGACATATTCTGGTCCAATTGTTAATCTTGGATCAACAACTTATCATGATTATGAAGTTGGTCAGGAAGTTTATCTCTATGGATTCCAAAGTTCAACAATTAACTTTGGTGCATCAGCAGCATATTCATATACTCAAAATGGAACAACAATCCAGTGTACAATTACTGGAGTCGATACAACATTAGTTAATGCATTCTGGGGCAACTTAACTACTCTGGGAGAAGCTGGTCTCAAATTTACATTCACTACTGGTGGAGCAACAACTAAAGTTTATCACTGTGATACATTCACATCTGGCACTACTTTCCCAACTCTTCCTGCAGGAACTGTCCTGGGTATCGCTAGAGGTTCTTATAGCTCTGGAACACAAACAGTCAGATTTACACTGAATGCACCAGACTCGGCAACTAGAACTGGAACATTTAGTGTTCAAGATAACATCGAAGATCTGAACGGAAGAAAGTATATTACTCATAGAATTGAAAGACCAGATGGTTTCTCAATTGCTTTTGTTGTAAGGGGTTCATATTCTCGTTTTGGAACTGCTATTGATGTTGCTGGTGATCAGCAAGTTGTAGCGGCAAACAACTATGTTCTTGCATCTCTTAGAAACTCTCCATATGGATTTACTGCAGTAAATCAAACTGATCGTTATAGAGATGGTGCAGAGGCTATTAAGGTAAACCAAGAGTTTATCGCAGAAGAGGCATATGCAGCAATTAAGTCCCATCATACTTCCTCAAGCACAAGAGGAACTCAGATTTCTATTGATGGAACTTCTTACTCAAGCATCTCTGCAAATACAAGATCTGGATCATATAGCATCAGTGGTCAAACTCTCACTTTAACCACCCCCCTGGGTCATGCAGGATACGCTCTGCAAACATATAGTTTTAATTGGAGTGGAGCTCTCGCAGACGGTAATTATCAGGTAGCAGATACCCCAGACTATAGAACTCTTACAATTAATCTTGCAAGCCTAGCAAATAGCGGAGAAAGTGGAACTGTAACGTTCACCACTCCACTTCCACATGTAACTCCTGGCAGCAAACCAAGAGCAGATCGTTATGCAGATTCTTCATCTCTGATTCTTGCTAACGCTGTAATGATTGCAGAAATGGCAGTTGAAAGAATGGTTGCTGAGCAATCATTTACAATTCCAACTGGTAAGCAATCTTGCAAAGATGATACAGTTGACTTCTTAAAAGCACTCTCATATAACTTAACTTTTGGTGGTAATGATCAAGTTTATGATGCTGCCAAATACTATATTGATGGAGCTCATGTAGTTGGAGAAGAGAACCAGTCAGTAATTGTCTTCAACTATGCTAGAGATCTTGCTATTGCAGCGATGCGTAATGAGACCTTCAGTTCTGCATTTACAACTTATAACCTCGGTGCATACACTCAGGTTAAAGATACAAGCATTACACTTGATATTCAAAATCCATCTTGTCAGGATGTAGCATCAACAATCACTACTCTGACCGCTATTGTCACTCAAGCAATTGGTAGCACTGGATCACCAGGAAATCTCACTGGCATAACAAGAACCTATGCAGATGGAGATCAGCAGTGTATCGATGATATCGTCAAAGTTTTGAGAGCATGGCAGTATGACCTTCGCTATACTGGTAACTCAGCAACTGCAGAAGCGGCTAATAAGTACGTTGGTGCTGGAGTTCAAAACTTTATTGCTAATGAGGTTGCTTTCTCAAGACAAGTTTATGCATATGCAAAACTTCTTGCTAAGAAGTCAATCAATTCACATCTTGATGATGGAAGATTCTCCCAGATTGTACCAGTTGCAAATAGTGCAGTAACGGTAGATTCTAATGCTCCAGAGTGTGCTAACGTAACTTCTGCACTTACAACTCTTTGGACTGCTTTAGACAGTGCAATCTTAAACAATTCTGCTATTACTAACATTACATATCCAGATCCAATTCTTACTGAACTTGGATCTAGTGCATATAACTTCGCTCTTGTCAATACTTTCTTAGATCTTCCAATTATTGAAGCATCTCCATATATTCAAAACTCTTCTCTGATTTCATTTGAAGGTGGATCTGGTTGTGAGATCGACGGAGCTAAGGTATCAACTCCAAACGTTCCTCGTCCAGGATTGAAAATAGATGGTCAAGGCAATACTGTAGCTCTCTATGATCCACAAGGTAAGTCGATGGTTGCGTCGGCATTTACCATTATCTCTTTCGGTGGTACTGCATACAACATTCTAAATGATGGTTATACACAACTTGTTTCTGTGTTTGCCATCTTCTGTCAGGACGGTATCGTTTGCCAGTCTGGTGGTTATGCATCTGTAACAAACTCTGCGTCTAACTTTGGTACATATGCTCTGCGTGCTACTGGTTATCGCTCAGAACCATACTCATTTGATATTGCTCAAATTCTTTCCATCACCAACCAGGTAGATGGAAATGGTACACAAACTGGAAGGCAAGAGATTAGAATCAGTGGACCAGCGTTAACGAATATCCCAGTTGAAGATTATATTATTAAAATTGATGGATATGAAAATACTAATCCAGCTCTTGAATTTATTATCTTACAAACGAAAGATGTTTCTGGAACTCCAGGATCTCAGATCACTGCTACAATTGTAAGCAATCAGGGTCTTGATGTTACAAATACCTCAACTGGAACCAGGTATGCATATTCACTCGGAAATATTGCTGGCGGAACCAGCACACCACTGGTAAATGCGACGATTAAATTACATAGACCATCGGTAGTTAACTCATCTTCTCATACTTGGGAATTTGCTGGATCTGGAAACAGTTATGCTGCTCTACCACAGAACGGTGGATTTGGTAGAGGATCTGCATTTGAGGCAAGAGAAGAAGAGTATGGTCAGGTATATACATCGGGTACTAACGAATTTGGTGACTTTAAGGTAGGTAATTTTGTTACTATCTTCAATAGAACTGGTGCTATCAGCTTTGTTGGTACTGTTGCAATTTCAGAACTGACATCAATTAAGATTACTGGTGGGGATATTACCATTAATGGATTCTCTGCAGATGATAATCTTGGTGGTGCATTTGCATCAGATGCTCTGCTACCTACTCAGGCTGCAGTTAGGGATTATATCTCCAACAACCTTGGACCATATCTCAATCAACCATATTCAACAAACGCAGTTCCTTCTGCACTTGTTCAGTTAACTGCAACTGGTAAGATCAATATTGATCAGATCCCAGCACTGCGCCCATTCAATATCACATCAGTTAACTCAACTCAAGAACGTCTTGCTCTTGAAGACGTTGTTGCTGGAGATATTGCGATTGAGACAACCACACAGGTATTTAACGTTGCTCCAGCTGATGTAAATACTTCAACTGAAGAAATTACAATTGCCGCTCATGGACTTACAACTGGCGATGGATTAATCTATACTCAGGGTACAGCTTCTATCGGTGGTATTACAAATGGATCCACTTACTATGCCATAGTCGTTAATGCAAGTACAATAAAACTTGCTGCAAATGAAACAGATGCTGGCACTGGAACTGCAATTAATTTGACTTCACAAGGAACTGGAACTCAGGTATTCACAACTCAAGGTATTGCAGTTTCCTACATCTTAGAAAATGATTTAGATTCTCAGTACATCACATTCACCCCAAATAATACATATACGTTTACGAATGCAGCAATCGTAAATGGTAGTTCGACAGGAGCTACTGGAGTTATCACTGAGTATAATGATGGTGCTGTTTACGAGTACGATATCGATGTTGCTGGCGCATTTTATGCCAACAACTTTGCACTGACTATCAGCGCACCAAATGATACTGTAAATGGTATTCAAGCAGCTGCAACTGCTAATGTATTAAATGGAAGCGTTATATCTGTAACCATCACGAATATTGGTAAAGGTTATTACAATAACCCAGTTATTACTGTTCCAACCTCACCAGGAGGAGCGCAATTTAATGCGTCTATCTCTGCCGCTGTTGAAGGTAGAGTATACTTAGATATTGCAAACAATATCAAGTTTGATACTGGTGACTTTGTACTTGATGGATCTGGAACCAATCTTGGAACTGGTACATACTCACAAACAGCTAGCACAACTATTGTTGTAACTGAGTCTGGTCATGGATTGGCAAATGGTAATCTTGTCTATCTCAATTTTACATCAGGTACTGCTCCAGATGGATTCTATGTAGTTGCTGTCAATAATGCCAACGAGTATACAGTAACCACAAACGCACCTTCGAGTACTAGTGGTAACGTAGAAAGAGAAAGAATCGTAGACATTCTTAGAGTAGTTAATACTTCAGCGGCAGATGCTGCCAACTGGACTCAACTTACTTCTACAAATATTGACGCCACAAATATTGTATCTGGTACAATTGATCCACAACGTCTTGCATCTAGAGGAGTTGCTAACGCATTTACTTTCCTCCGTGGAGATTCTTCTTACGAATATGCATTACAATCAATCAAACCAGAAACTGCTGATGCAATCGTAATTAGTGCTTCAATTACTGATAGTACATACATCGAGAGCATCACTATTGTAAGTGGCGGTACTGGATATACTCCTCAAAGTGGTACTCAAGTTTATCAGAATCTTTCTCTTGCTGGTGGTAACGTATCAGTAAGTTCCGATGATGTAGCTAGAGCAAGTTTCACGGTTACTAATGGTGTCATTACCGCAGCACAAGTAACTGACCCTGGAACTGGTTATAACGGTAACTTTACAGTTACTATTCCAACTGAGCTCGGATCCCCATCTGCTGCAGCAACTCTTACTGCTGTTAAGGGAACAGTCAATCGTGGTTACGGCAACATCAGTATTGATGTTAGAAAAGCAAATGCAAATACCACAAGTACATCTCTGTATGGTAACTATGGTATTTCTAAATTCCGCAAGAGAAAGAGTGATCAATCTCTTGCCAACCAAACAGAAGCTGGTTTTATTGTAACCAATAGTGGAGAAGTTCGTCTCGATCAAGGAACTGGATCTGGTCTGATTGCCGAATTTATTCAGGGTGCTTTTGGTACTTTAAGTGTTGCAAATCTTGTTGATGCAAGTTTGTTTACTCAAGGAAGTATTGATCCTGCTCGTATTGCACAGGGAACTTACAACATCAGCATTAACGGAGAATCAGCTAGCACTGCTCTGTTGAAGCATGACGAAGTTCCAGTAACTTCAAACCCAGCTCCAAGTGCTTCATCTCTTGGTATCGAACTACATTTGAGAAACAACAGTACAGTTTCTCTGAGTGATGGTGGAACCCAAGCAGGTATCCTTACATATAGAAGAAAATCTGCATCCAGCACAAGAGCAGTAACTCAACTTGGATTCACAGATAATAACAATCTTTGGATCCGTGGTGATAGTGGTGGAACTTCCACAACATATTCTTCTTGGTATCAAATTTGGTCATCTAATAATGATGGTGCTTCTTCTGGATTAGATGCAGACCTTCTTGACGGTCAACAGGGTCTGTGGTATCAGTCTGGTCACAATATTGGAGATAGAAGAGGTCACGGAACCCTTGGAGATCCATTCATTCCAGAAGTTCTCGGTAGAGACAAGTATGTTCTGGAAAACTTCTATGTTGCTGGAACGGGCAATAAGTTTAAATTCTATATTCCAAACTTCCATGTAGTCACTGGACCAAGTGGCAACATCGCAAATAGTGGAACTTATACATTATATGAAGATGCTAATGCAACTCAGAATATTGGAACAATAATTGTTGATTCAAATGGTGCAGTACAAGGTACTGGAAATGACGGTAGAATTTATTCAACTATTACTGGATCCTGCACCTTCACTGCTGGAAAATCTGGTAAAGATGTCTACCTGATTGGTCCTGGTGCATCTGGAAGCACAAGATGGACTGTTACTTCTTCTAATGAATTAGTCGCTGGTTCTGCACAGATCTTTGCAGTTAACGATAACGCAACTGGAGCTGGTATTGAATTGGGTCAAATTGGAACTACTTCGGTTCCTACATTTGATTTTAGATCTAGCGGTCAGGCATCTAACTATGACGTTCAATTCAGAGTCTCTGGTGGTACTGCTACTGATGGTGCTGGTACGCTCAGAATTAATGCTGGTGATGTAACTATTAACGGTAATACTGTATGGCACTCTGGTAACGATGGTTCAGCTTCTCAGTTGGACGCACGCTATCTGCAGGGTGCTGAGCCATCAGAAACTGCAACCAATAGTTCTATTGTTAAGAGAACATCAGCTGGTGATATTGTTGCTAATGATTTTAGTGGTGATCAAATTACTCTGACAAATACAGGCACTTCGATCCTCAACCTTGCAGATGCTAATGGTATTACCGTAGGTAAGGCTGCAACAAACTCCCTCTCAGTTAAAGGTAAGCAAGATTCAAATTCTGGTTATCTTCGTTTTGGTAATGACACAAATGATTTTGGATATAATGCTGCAAACCTCGTTTATGGTAATGTAAGGTTCACCACATCAAAAGTTTCTATTGGTAATGCTGCAGCAGTTCAAACCGATGCAATTCTGAGACTTCTTAATGCTGGAACAGATGCAAATGATGTTAACGCTCTTGGATTGGATCAAAACGCTCCATGGATGCGTATTGGTGATGCTGTAGCAAGCAGAACTTTTGGTAATGGTATTGGTATCAAATTGCATGATATAGATACTGCCCACTGGTCTATTGGTCAGTTGAGTGGTTTATTTAGAATTTCTCAAACAAGCAGTAATGGAAATCAACTATTCCCAACAACTAGAACTGATGCTTTAACAATTGCCATAAATGGTAATGTTACAGCTAACGTGAAGATGATATCTCCAACCTTTGAATCTAGCGTTGCTACAGGAACAGCACCATTCACGGTTAGTTCTACTACGGTTGTTACCAACCTGAACGCTGACCTGCTCGATGGTTACTCTGCACTGACGCTTCCGTACCTGGGAGGTTCAACTAATGTTTGGATCACTTCGACTGATGCCCAACAAAGATTCTTCTTTGCTACTGATGGCACAACATACTTTAGAACAGGAGATGATTTTGTTTGGAGATCCGATAATGATAATTGTGTTGCCACATTAACTGATACTGGCACCATGACGCTCGGTGGAAATAGTGGCACCGATTACTTCCAGACAACTTACGCACTTGAAGTAAGAGCTAAGAGTGGTATTAATATCAACGCAGCAGAAGCACTCGCTAGTGGTCAGAAGACAACTGTTCTGAGAGCAACTGGGGATAAGCAGTGGATTGATACTTACGGAATCTTCAAGCGCAATCGTAATACAGTAGCAGAAAATGTAATTGTTGCTAATGGAGATAATTGTATGAGCGCAGGTCCAATCACAATTGCAAATGGAACTACGGTTACCATCAATAGTGGCGGATACTGGAGCATCGTATAAATAACCCTGTATAGTCATTTTAGAAAATGTCTGAGCTTAGAGTTGATAGAATCAAACACGTCTCTGCTGGAGCTTCAACTCCATTTTTGCAGCTAAATGCATCTGGAAATGTTGACTTTGGTGGTATTCTTACTTCTGGAACAGTAAGAACTGATAATTTACAAACATCTTCTGGGGCAAATTTGTTCTCTGGAAGTGTCGTACAGATGGTTGATTATATAGTCCCATCTACTAATGATAACTATGTGAATATTGCAGATGCAACTAATTATGATACTCCAGTATCACTTTCTATGACGCCAAAATATTCTGATAGTAAATTGGTTATTTTTGCACAGTGTCAAACTAGATCTAATGGTGGATTCGGTATGTCTGGGTATTTAAAAAGAGATGGGACTTTTGTAAATCCATCATTTCAAAGAAGTTCTCTTGATTTTTATTATAAAGGAGAGGCACTAAATCATCACTCTGAAATTAGAGTATTTACATCAGTCGCAGCTGTAAATAAAAATTCAACTACATTTACTCTTGGTATTACTCCTTATGCTGGAGTTGGTGAATTCAACTATGGATGGGGATCAAATTATATTCAAATATGGGAGATTAGAATATGACAATTATTAGAGATGATGGTAAAAGAATTAATATTGCCCTGGCTTTAGAAAGTCTCAGACCAGGATCAAAATGGATTGTGGAAAATAATTCATATGAAGGAATTAATTGGTTACCTGAAAATGATAGCGAGTGCCCTTCAGAATTTGAAATAAACCAAGAAGTAAAAAAATTAGAGTTGGAATATACTAATGCTAGATATCAAAGATCTAGAAAGTCAGAGTATCCTCCAATTGAAGAACAACTTGATATGATTTATCATGATATTGATGCTTGGAAAGAAACAATAAATAGCATTAAGGCAAAATATCCAAAACCCGAGTAGTAAATCATGTCTCAGGTAACTACCACTACTGTACAAGCCAATACTTTAACCAGCGGTGGGACCACAGTAGCTATTCCAAAAAATGTTGATGTAACTGGAAATATTAACTTCACGGGTCAGTTACTTCAAAACGGTCAACCATTTGCAGCAATCCCAAATCAATCTCCAGCAACTGCTGGATCGGTATTGATGTCAGATGGACAAAATGCTTTTTGGGCTAATGCTGTGCCAAATGAAAGTGTTGGTGCTGGAGCATATTGGGCAACTCAACCAACAGGACCGAATACTGGTGGGAGTTTAACAACATTTTCAAATGAATTTGGTACGTATAGATCCACTCCATCAACAACTACTCTTGCTGGAGGGCAAAATCCAACAATATCTAGTGCATATTATTTGCCCTATACTGGAACTGGTCAGTGGTATGATTCTACTGGGGCATTATATAATATTACTGTTGGATCAAGTTTTAGATATAGAAGTATTTTTACTCATGGATTTTTGATCGGTGGATACCGTGGATCAAATCCATGGAGAACTGTAAATCAAACTTTCCATGCAACCGATATTACTATTTCTCGCGGTGATCAGCTGGATAGAGCAGCATCGTATGTAGATGGAAACTTTGGAGATTTTAATGGATATGTATTTGGAACAGAAAACGCATACGGTGGATCTGGTGCATCTGTTTCTAGTATAAACTTACATAACGGAACGAATAGAACATTTGGTCCGAATGGCAGTCCAGGTCACGGAGACGCTTATAGCACTACTCCAGATAGTCTCGGTGCTTCCATGGATACTTGGGATAGTACTGACGACCCAGGTTCTGTTTCTGGTTTTGTGACTCAAAGAGGATATACTGCTGGTGGTGGACCAGCAAGTATTCAAAGATTAAACTTTATTACTGAAATGTCAACTCGTTTAGCTGGTGGATTTACTAATGGTAATGCCACTGGATGCGAAGGGGAAACTAGAGGATATTTGTTTGGAGATAACTCAAATGCAGTTTATGTCACATTTAGTAGTGAAAGTGTTACTAGTTACACCTTGACTAGCTGGGGAACTAATGATGGATGGAAAAAAAATCTTTCATCTAAATGGGGTCACTGCTATCATGGAGCTGGAGCAAACGTAACTTTACCTTGGATTAAATTTAATGATCTCACTGCGACTACTATTGGATCACAATTCAACCAAAAAGATGTTGCAAGTGGAGAAGAAAACATGGAAGAGGGACAAGACTGGGGATATTGCTTAGGAAATTATGGAGATGCTGGAGGAAACTATCAGAACAATAGGACGTGGAAGCGTTTTTATGCTAATGATTCTGATATTGTTCTTGGATTTAAGTCCGAGCCAAAAGGTCACCAAGGGCAATCTTCTGGAGCATGTGTGAGTGGTGCATTTGCAGTAACTGGTAGGAGGTATCAGTAATGTCATCAAAAACTGGAAGTAGTAATAATATGTTTTTCAATAGACCAGATTTTGTTCTATATGAAGAATTTAAATATCTTAAGTTAGAAGTAGAAAATCTAAAAAAAGAAATAGAAGAACTTAAGAATAAAGATGGAAACAAGTAATTTTATAGAAGAAAAATCATTTGATGTTGCTTGGAAGGAAAGAATCCCTCAAGATTTAATTCAAGAGGAAGATTTTTTACGTCCAAAATATGAACCACAGCATCCTTTAGAATTAGAGACAAGAAAATTTATTAAGGATAAAGAGAAGATCAAAGAAGGGTTTATCTACATGATGATCCATGAAGATGCTTTGAGGTTGGCTGACATTAAAGCCGACGAAACTACTTACTTTGTTTTATATAATTTTTGTAATGTCTCTACAATCAAGATGAATAAAATTGTTTTTGAAACAATCAAATCATCTTTTAGGAGATATGTCGAGATTCCAGAAAAAGAATTTACTCATGGAGTAAGATTTCAGGGGGAAACTAGAGCTCATTACAAAGAATATGAGCAAGTAATGACTGATACTGGAGAGCTCAAATTCGAAAAAGTAAAGAAAATTACACCGAAAGAAAATATTCAACTTGCAATTTCTTTCATGAAAAAGCAAGCAATCTTAGTTATTGAGCATGAATTTGATTTACGATTTAAAAATTTTAAAAATTGCTGCGATGTTGAAACTGAATCTTGGATTTATCAGTTAGAAGAAGCAAGAAAATATAAAGAAAATGAAGAAGCAAAGACTCCATTTTTAGATATTCTTTGCATGACTAGAGGAATGGCAAAGGAAGTTTTAGTAAAAAGAGTGCTTGATCATCATGATAAATATCTTATAGATTATGCCTCTTTGTTGGGCAAATATCATGCGATTCGTTCTCAGTTTAAAAACTGTGATAATATGTGGGATATCAACATCTTGTATGAAGATTACTTGAATGTAGGTATGCCAATAAAGCAGGCAGAAATGCTGGGAAGAATCGATTCTAATGGAAAGCGAATTGATGGAGAACTAGCTTATGGAACTTTCGGATTCTGAAAAATCTTGGATTGAATTATCTTACAAATTAGAGGGTGGGCAAACAAGATACCAAAATCAAAATTTTGTTTGTGGATCCCAAATAACTCCATTCAAAAGAGTTCAACAAGCTTTTCTTGAACTCCAGATGAGAGATAATAGTAGGGTAGAGCTTGAATATCGTCTGAAGAAAAATACTGTTCAGATTAAACAATTAGAAAGAGCTTTAAAATTAGAGCAAGACGATCTTGAGAAAGAAATGATTGCGATCGAACTTGAAAAAGCTCACTATGATAAATCTATCTGGGAACAGAAATATAGACTTATCAAGAAAGAAGTTGAGCACTTCGTAGAAGAATTAGAGAAAGATATCGATCCCAATCTTGGTAAAGAATACTATTTGAAAAATAATGAAGAAGAGGATCGTAAATATTGGATCAGTAGAATGGCAAAACAAGCTGCCGTTGATATCATTTCCTTTGGGAATATTGGAAGTGGAAACATGGATTCAATTATGAACATGCAACCAGAAGATCAAATTCAAGTTTTATCTGGAGCCGTTCATCATTCATCTCTCCTTCGTGCTGGTATTGGAAATATGCAAAAACAAATGGAACCAGCTATGCAATCTATATTGAATGGAAAACTTGAAGACTTTAGACCTCCACAAATTAATGGGTCTGAATTGACTGACCAAAAACCAACATTACCTGAAGTGAAGTATGACATCCCAAAAGAAAAAATTCGTCTTCAGTCTTCCAATAAATCCGAAGATTGATTCTAAATTTGCAGAGACAGTATTTGTTCCTTGGTTAAAAAAATATAAAGATTATATTGTAGATCTTTATTTTACATCAAGAATGCCCCCATTTGTTAATGATGCTATGGGAGATGTTTTTGCTGGAGATATTGTGCAACTTTTTTATAATGCAAAATCTATTGCAGATGCAGCAGGAATTCCATTATCCGCAACATTCAATAATATCTATGTTAGACCAGACCAAGAAAATTTAGATCTATTTGTACACAACTTCAAACAGTTATATGATAATGGAGTTAGAATAGCAACTATTCCACATACCAGTTGGGTTGCTTCTGGCATTATACAAAAAGAATTTCCAGAACTTAAAATTAAAAATACAATCCTGAGAAATGTAACTAAAGCAAATGAGATTGTATCACTAGCTAATGCTGGGTTTCATTATATTAATCTCGATAGGGATTTAATGAGAGATAGAGATTCCTTACTTAAGATTAAAAAATCTAAGGAATACTGTGCATCTATTGGTAAACCAGTAGAACTTTCTCTTTTGGCAAATGAGGGTTGCTGGGGAGGATGTTCCATGATGGATGAACACTACCATTTTAATAACACTAGAACTGAAAATATTCCTCAATATTTCATGGATCCAATTAGTACAAATTCATGTGCTCTTTGGGATATTCAAGATAATTCACATGCATTAAAATCTGCAAATCTCCCACCATGGAGAGAGGACTGGAATGAATTTTTAGATTTAGGTATTGATGTATTTAAAATGCATGGTAGAGAAAACACCATGAAGTTAAAAGAATCTATGGATATTGTTGAAAGGTGGGCAAAAGAAGATGATTTACTTTTTCCAACCTTTAATAATTACATGGAAGATTTATCCATGGAGAAAAAACCAATTGATATTTGGAGAGAAAAAATTAAAACTTGCCAGTTTAATTGCTGGGATTGTAATTACTGTGAAGCTGTTGTTGAATCTCATCTCAAACGAGATGAAAGACCAACTGAAGTTGATGAATTTACAAAGAGAACATTAAAAGCAATTAATGATGGATTGACAAGATCTTCAAACTATAACCCAGAAAACTATATTGTACGTGGATTGACCTCTGATAGAGTTAGACATTTTTTAAATAGTTTATGTTCGCATAAAGATTCAGTATACTTAGAGATTGGAACTTTTATTGGAAGTACATTCTTTGCTGCAGGAATGAATAATGCTACAAAATGTTTTGGAGTTGACGATTTTTCTGAACCAGAATGTAAACCCATGATGCCCCATGTTTCATGGGCAGAAATATCAAATCCATATGATATGCTTGTTCAGCACTGGGAAAAATATGAAAATGGTAATTCCGTTTTCATAAAAGCTAGTGCTCAAGAACTAACTAAAGATGACTTTGATGGATATAAACCAAATGTAGTTTTCTATGATGCAAATCATGATATGATTGAGCAGATGAATAACCTCAATCATATTTTACCATTTTTAGATGATAAATTTATTTTGGTTGTGGATGATGCTAATTTTGATGGTGTTGTTGAAGGAACTGTACAATTCGTAAAGGAAAATAATTTAACTTGTTATTTTGAAAGAAAACTTCTAAGTGGTATAATAGAAAATCCTACCCACTGGTGGAATGGAATTCATGTTTTGGTCTTAGAGAAAACTAAAGTAGTTGATGAGTATTTTGGAAATGAAAGTAATTAATCCAGATATATTAGAAGTACATCATCCTAGAGATTGGGATGTTGAGCAAACACATATTGGTAAGAGTAAAAATCGTATAATCAAAATAAAAAATTTTTTCAAGAATCCAGATTCAGTTAGAGCATATGCATTATCATGTGATTATGTTTCTACGCTAAATGGTGAATATACAAACTTACCTGGATATGTCCATAGAATTGGACATACCTCAAAACAATTTAATGAGCCATTCAAATTTGCTTGTCATACTTACTTTGAAGCTGGTAGATCTGTAATGAGTATTCCAGCTATGTCGGATTTTACTTTTCAAATGTATGAAGTAAATGAAAAATGTAGAATGTGTAGCCTATCACCCCACACGGATGATACTCACTATGCTGCTGTATTGTGCTTGAATAAGTCAGAAGAATTAGTTGGTACAGATTCTGGAACCGCTTTCTTTAGGAATACTGAATTGTGTGAAGAATTTGTTTCTTCTGATAAAAATTACAGATCATCTAGAGCACTAAATCATATTAATGCTTTTGTTAATTTTGATCCATCAAAATATAAATCAAAAGAATGGGAAAGATATCATGTTGAACTTCATGAATATAATTCCGTATTGTTGTATGAGGGAAGACTTTGGCATTCTCCATATTTTAAACAAGGAGAGTGGAGTACTAACCGTCTAACATTTAATGCATTTTTACAATAAATAAATCAGTTATCATTATTAACCATGACTACAGAAGATATGGTGAAGGATTTCACCGAGCAACTGAAAGAGCAAAAAGCAACTATTGTTGAACTTGAAACAGCTTTGACAGCGAGAAAGAATCAGGTTCTCAGATTAGAAGGAGCAATAGAAGCTTTGAATATGACTTTAAAGAATCAAGAGAATGAGATCACCGAATCCGCCGAGTGATGCTAGACAACTAGAGCACATCAACTCTTCCAGAAATCCAATAAAATTTGATGGAGATTTAGAAACTCTTCCATACAGATCTGGTGATCTATACGAAGGAAGAGAGATTCTTTCCATATCAACAGCTCAAACTGTTTATGGTTGGAACTATAGTTTGGTTGTGAGAGGTGATAGAACTCATGTGACTACAAGATTTACTTTTGATAGTCAGCATGATTTGAAATACACCAAACCTCTGGAAAAAATGACACCGAAGAATCTACGAGAACTTAATGTTCCAAATCTAGATACTTAACCAAAAGTCCTCTGTATAAATACAACAGAGGACTTTTTTGTGCTTACCGAATGAAGAGGGTAGTAGTCAAGGTAACCAATAATTCTGATCTAGAAGCGGCAAAGGACTCTATCCTAGATCAATTTGGATACTTAGTTTTTGTAGAGAAATTTAGAAGCTTTAGTATCGTTACCTTTGATGTACCAGAGGAAAACGAAGAAACTGCCTTGTATGATATTCGCTCATTAGGGCATCAGGCAACATGGGATATGGAAGTTACTTGTGATCCAGCAGATTCAGTTGAATCGAATGTTGTTGCCCATGAAGATGAAACTTTAAATGAAGCAGCAGCGGATGCAACTTACGGAACAAGAAATATTACAACTTCTGGCACTGGTACAATATATGTAAGAGTTGCTAATATTGGTGGAAGTAATTTTTATACATTCTCTCAAACATCTGGTGGAATATACATAAGATACTTAAACCTCAGTGGATTCCTACAGGGTGGCACATATACATTTGATACTGCACACTCATCAAATGCTGGACACCCATTTAGATTTTCCGAAACTCCAGATGGAACTCATGGTGGTGGAACCCAATTAACATCTGGAGTATCTGTATCTGGAACTTCTGGTACTGTTGGTTCATACACTAGAATAGTTGTTGGAGCGACGACTCCATCCATTTTATTCTACTATTGTACTGTTCATTCTGGCATGGGCAGATATCAAGCAGCACCAAATTTATATGGAACAATTAATATTCATGATTACTGGCACCTGGATAGAATTACAAAGTCAGATCGTTCATATCTCAATAGAGAATTTAGTGCAACTGAAACTGGGGATGGTGTAGACATCTATGTTATTGATTCTGGTGTTCGTGGAGCAAGCAGACCAACAGGAACAAACGCAGCACTACACCCAGAACTTTATGATCCAGATTTTGCAACTAACTTAAACGGTACAGCAGAACAACAAAACTATAGAGTATATCAACTCTCACACTATGCTGGAGCATACGGTACTAATAACGAAGATGATAATGGTCACGGAACTTTCTGTGCAATCATGTCATCTGGTAGAACAGCAGGTGTTTCTAGAAAGGCAAGGATATATTCACTGAAGGCATTTAATAGCGGATTGTCTTCTTCATACTCTCAAATCTTATCGGCATATCAGGCAGTAATTGATCACAACGATCCTTTAGATGCAAACTACAAAGGAAACAATCGTCCAGCTATTATCAACGCATCATTTGGTCCAACAATTCCTAGTGGATCATATCCTTATATTGAACTCAACGATGCTGGAACTGATGCTGGAGTTGAGGTAGAATTGCTTGATGAAATTGAAAAGACTGTAACTGATACTTACAATATTATTTTAGCTAGATCTGCTGGTAATGGATTTGTAGATACCTCTGGCAATTTTGCTGGTCCAATCCAAGGAAAGTATATTGCAGGTACTAGAACTGCTGGATATAGTGATCCAGTATTTAATTCAGTTGATGCAAATCAAAATAAAATTTCTGTTGGTGCAACAGAATATAATGACCGTTGGGCATATTTTTCAAACTATGGTGGTGGTGTAACCACTACTGCTCCAGGTATAAGATTGGTTTCTCCAAAGTATGATTGGACTAGTAACACAGTCTATACCTCAACATCTAACTATGATATCATCAGCGGAACTTCTTTCTCCTGCCCAATCGTCACTGGTATTTTAGCTTCTTGGGTCGCTGCAAATTCGTACACAAGAACAACACCATACTTACCACAGTTATCAAAATCTTTTGTTAGGGGAAGTGGTGCTGATTTCTTAGGAAATGGATGTGGGACAGATCAATATCCAATCAATAGTATTGAAGAAAAAGTTTTACCAACAAATCCATTTACTGTAAGTAATGGATCAAGTAATTTAATTATCTCTTTCAATCCAGCAGATTCTGCATACTTTATTGGAAACGTCGGTAAGAAAGTACAGTTAAGAGCTATATCAGGAACAACAGTTGGTGGAGTTAATATTCAACAGCAAGGTACACAGTGGTTGACAATCTCTGCACAAAATGCAGGGAACTATACAATTACTGTTACTATGGCATCTTCTGGATTATCAACACAGGCAAATGCTGGAGGATCTGGTCATTATCTTGCTATTGTAACTGGAACTCATGAAGCATCTGATGGACCAGAATTTAGTGGAACTCAACTGTATACCCAAACCGATGCCCAGGAGACTGGAGGTACAAGCACTGCTATTAAAAATATTCCAGTAGATCCAGGTGTAGATTTTAATCTCTCAAGCTTAGGTACAACTAATAGAGGATCCGTTTATCCATATGTTGATATCATAGTAACTTGGGCGGCAGCATCTGGTTCTCTCACTGGAACTCCTTTTGCGAATGGAGCATCAATCAATCTCAATCTTGGACTTAGTTCACTTACAACTTGGGCTTCAGAACCAATTACAATTCAAGGTTACACTTTAAGTGGCACTAGTATTTCTGGAACTGGTCTTACCTTTAATGGAACCACTGGTGTTCTTTCTGGTACAGTAACTGCATCATATCAAAATCTTACATATAATATTACAGTTACTGAAACTACAACTGGTCAGTCTAGAAATTATAACTTCACAATTACTGGCACTGGGGTAGCAATTACTGTCACAACTCAACCATCAAATACTTCAGTAGAAGCGGGAGCTGGTATTAACGCAACATTTACTGCTGCTGGTACTGCAGATGATGGATCAACCGTTACTTTTCAGTGGCAGCGTTCAACAAACGGTGGTTCTACTTGGGCAAATATTTCTTCTCTTGCTGGACATAGTGGAGAAACAACTGGAACTCTTACCGTAGATGATGATTTTGCTTTTAATGGCAATCAATATCGTTGTGTTCTTAACAGTGCGACTGCAGTTGCAACAACAACGACAAACTCAGCAACACTAACAGTATTCAGAGTAGTTACTATTGGCACTCAACCAACTAACCAAACTCCAGTGGCTCCTGCTGCAGCCACATTCTTCGTAACCGCATCTACACTTGATGCTGCATCAATATCTTATCAGTGGGAAAAATCTAACGATGGTATCTCATACACATCAGTATCTGGAGCAACGTCTGCGTCTTATACAACAGGAGCAACAACATACGATGCTGATTTTGGACATTACTATAGATGCATTTGCTCAGCAACTGGAGCATCTCCAGTAACGTCAAGTGCAGCTCAACTGCTATTGACTCGAACAATTACAGTTACAACTCAACCTCAAAATGTAACTGGAGCAGTTGGTGGTACAGTACAGTTTAGCGTTGTAGCTACAACCTCCGACAGTGATCCTGGAGATATTACCTACCAGTGGCAGTTCTCAATTAATGGTGGAGCATCGTGGTCTAACGTAGTTGGAGGAAGTGGTGCAACAACAGCAACTTATACAACTCCAACATTAACTGCATCAAATGATGAGCAAAGATATCGTTGCGTTCTTTCATGTACTGGAGCTACTCCAGTCAACTCGGGAAGTGCAACATTACAAGTAGAAACAGTAACTCCAGTAGTTATTCAACAACCAACAAATAAAACTGCAAATGAAAATGCCACGGCAACATTTACATGTCTTGGTGATGTAACGATGGGTCAGATTGGAGCTAATGCAGCTTCATCCTCCTTTGACGTTGAAGATTTCACAACTCCTTCTGCAGGTAGTGGTAACTCCATAGATCCATACTCAGTATCTCTGCAGTCCCAGCACGAACCACCAGTAACATATCAGTGGCAGAAATCAGATGATGGCGGAAGCAACTGGGGAGATATCTCTGGAGCTACTTCAGCATCATATACAACAGGAACTCTTACATATGCCAGTGATAATGGAGATCGCTACAGATGTAAAATTGATGCTACTGGTGCAGCTGCGCCAGCATACACAAATAGTGTCACATTAACTGTACTAAGAACTTTCACAATTACTGCAAATCCAAATAATCAAACAGCAAATGAAAATAGTACTGTTACATTCTCAGTAACTGTTAGCGCAAGTAGTGGAGCTCCATCTTATCAGTGGCAAAGATCTGATGATGGTGGTGTTAACTACTCTAATATTTCTGGTGCGACCAACTCATCATATACGACTCCTCAGTTAGTATACACTCAAGATAATAATGATCGTTATCGTTGCGTTGTAACTCTCACTGGTTCTGCTGGATCACAAACATCAACATTTGCATTACTTACAGTTCTCAGAGTAATTACAATAACAACACAACCACAAAGCGTTGCTGTTATTGAAGGATTTACTGCAACCTTTACTGTAATTGCAACGATTACTAGTGATGTAATTTCATATCAGTGGCAAATCTCAAGTAACTCTGGAGCTAACTGGAGTAATATTAATGGTGCGAACTCTTCCAGTTATACAACTGCCCCAACTGTATATCCAACAACTCCAAACGTACAATATAGATGTGTGCTAACAAACCTTGCTGCAACTACTGTAACTTCTAGCGTTGCAACGTTGACTGTAAATGAATCTGAGTTTGTAAGTGCTCCAGCTACTGTGACTGTAACAACAGATCCAGATACGCTGAAAACATTCTCCAGAACTCCTACAATTACTACATCAGCATTTGTTTCTCAATATACTGGATCGACTCACTATTCAACTTTCTGGAGAATCAAAAGAGTTGGAGATAACACAATCATCTATGATACAGCAAGCATTTTTGCAGCAGGTGACACTGGAAATCTAACAACATTTACAGTCCCACCTGGAATTCTGTCATTTGATACTGTTTATAGTGTTCAAGTAAAATTCAGAGACCAAAATGGTCTTGAAAGTTCTTACACTTCTGCTCAAAACTTCACAACTCCATTCGTAGATCAACCAGTTATCCAAACAATTGTTCCCGCGTTTAATCCAACAATTAATGTAGACCCAGCACAAGTTAAAGCTGGATATGCACACACATCTAGTGATTGGCAGTTTTCACCAACAAACCAATTCCAAACAATCATTCACCAATCACTTGGTAACACCGCTAACAAGACCCAATACATTCTACCACAGGATGTATCTTTAGATCCAAACACAACTTATTATGTACGTATTAGGTTCAACGTAAATCAAGTTTAATCATGTCAAAGCCATCTTCCAGACAAAATCTTATCGACTACGCTCTGCGTCAGTTGGGAGCTCCAGTATTAGAAATTAACGTCGATGATGATCAGATCGATGATCTCGTAGATGACGCTATCCAATTTTATAATGAGCGTCACATGGATGGATACATCAAAACTTATTTGAAGTATCAATTTGATCAAGCAACAATTGACCTGATGAAAACTGATACGACTACTACAACGACTCAGGTTGGTGCAAGATCTACATCATTTAAAGAGCAAAATAATTTTATCACACTTCCATCTCACATTACAAGTGTGATCAAGATCTTTGATTTTACTTCAAAAAATACAACTAATCTTTTTGATGTTAGATATCAGTGGAGACTTAATGATCTTTGGGATCTTACTCAAACTGAGATTCTGACTTATGAAATGGTAAACAGAAGACTTGAAGATATCTATTTTTTACTCGAAGGGCAGAAGCAAGTAAGATTTAATATGAGAGGAAATCGCCTCTTCTTAGATATCGACGTTCAAGAAGATCTTGCGGCTGGAGACTACTTGGTATTCGAATGTTATCGAGCTATTGATCCAGCAGATTACAATAATGTATATAACGATATCTGGGTTAAGAGATATCTAACTGCTTTGATTCGTCGTCAGTGGGGAGCAAACCTGATTAAGTTCCAGGGCGCTCAACTTCCTGGTGGAATCACCATGAACGGTGAATTTATTTACAACGAAGGAAAAGAAGCAGTAGAAAAACTTGAGTCAGAAATGCTCACGATGTACGAAATGCCACCGCTGGATATGATCGGATGAGAAACGTATACTTCACTCACGGAACTCGCAACGAACAATTCCTTCAACAAAATCTTGTGGAGGAATATCTCAAGATGTTTGGGATGGATATTCTTTATATTCCAAGACAACTTGTTAGTAAGGATAGTGTTTTTAACGAAGAGATCATTTCTCAATTTGATGACTCATATATCATCGAAGCTTACTTAGAAAATGCCGAGGGATTCCAAGGTGGTGGAGACTTACTTACTAAATTTGGAATTAGACAATCCGATGAGATTACTCTTGTCATTTCCCAGCAAAGATTTGAGGATCTTATCTCACAGTTTTTACTAGCAGATCCAGAAGTTCTTTTAGGAACAAGACCACAGGAAGGTGATCTGGTTTACTTCCCACTAACTAATAATTATTTTGAAATCAAATTTGTAGAACACGAAGAACCATTCTATCAGATTGGAAAGAACTACATATTTAAACTCAAGTGTGAGCTCTTTGAATATCAAGATGAGAAAGGAGATATCTTTGAGGGAGACGAAGAACTTATTGATACTGGATATACTGTTAAGTACTACTACCTTAAAGATACTGGAACAACTGCAACTGCTAATCTTACTCGTAATAATGGATCGATTGAGCAAGTTCTGATTACTAATGGTGGATCTTCATATATGGAAGCACCAACAGTAACAATTGCTGGAGATGGAAATGGAGCTACTGCAAAAGCATATCTCGCAACAGTATCTCTGACTGGTGGAACTCCTATTCGAGCAGCAAAAATTAGAGCTACTGTAAAGGATGGAGAAATAAGAGCAGTTACTATCGTTGATGGTGGTTTAAGTTATGACGAGGATAGAACAATTCTCGTTGTCTCAGATCCCGATACTGGTGGACAAACTGCTTCTATGCTTCCAGTATTTACGAATGGAGTTTTAACATCTATCAAGTTACTTGATGGTGGATCAAACTACAAGTCAGTTCGTCTTATTGATGTAACAAATGCAGGTTCAGGATATACCACTGCCACTGTCTCATTCTCTGCTCCACCATCAGGAATCACTGGATCTTTTGTTGTGCCAGAAACTGTAACTGGTGGAACAACTGGTTCTCAAGCACAACTCGTTGAGTGGGATTCATCTGAGGGTTGGATTAAACTCAAGAATCCAACAAAATCATTTAGTCTCGGTGAAGCGATTATTGGAGATAATTCTGGAGCGATCATTTCACTCAACTCTTATAATAACATAGATAGTACAGATACTAAATATTATGAAAATGAATTCTATGAAGTCAGTGGTGATGACATTATAGATTTCACTGAATCGAATCCATTTGGAGTAGCTACTTGATATGTTGGGAACCTATACTTATAATAAGATAATCCGAAAGTGTGTTATTGCATTCGGAACTGTCTTCAATACTATTGAAGTAAGAAAAGAAAATCCAGATGGAACTACTTATAGTAGGATGAAAGTTCCTCTTGCATATGGACCTCGCCAAAAGTTTCTCGCAAGAATTACAGAACAAGCAGACTTAAATCAAAAGGTTGCTATTACTTTACCACGTCTTTCATTTGAGATGACTGGTATTTCTTATGATGCATCTAGAAAGTTAGCTCCAATCACAACTACATTTAAGTCTGTAGATAATAACGTAGTCAAGAAGCAATTTACTCCTGTCCCATACAATATTGACTTTGAGTTAAATATTATCTCAAAGACAAATGATGATGCGTTAGAAATTGTCGAGCAGATTTTACCATTCTTCCAACCATCTTATAACCTTACCATCAAACTTGTAGAAGAGATGGAAGAGTTTAGAGACGTTCCAATCACTCTGAATAGTATCTCATATTCAGATGATTATGAAGGATCATTTGATGATCGCAAACTCACACTTTTCACTTTAAATTTTACAGCTAAAGCATACGTCTTTGGTCCCGTTGGAACAACGTCGCCAATCAAAAAAGCAACTGTCGATTATCATACCAAGGTTGATTTAGCTGCAACTAGACAAGTATCCTATCAAGTTACTCCAAAGGCACTGGTTGATAGAGACAAGGATAACACAACAACTATTGTTAGTGCAATTACAACTAAGACTCTCACTATTGAGGTTGCGGACTTTACAAATATTCCAATTGGAGCATTTGTAGAAATTGGTAATGAAGTAATGAAGGTTAAATCAAAACCAGGTACGAATAAGATTGCCGTCGTTCGAGCTCAGAACGGTACTATAGCAGACGCACATGCTGCTGGAACACCTGTCGATGTAATTACTACGGCAGATGATGCTCTGGTTGAAGCTGGAGATGACTTTGGATTTAATGAATTGACTTCTTTCTATGGATAATTTTGAAGGTTTAGATCAAGCATTTGAGACTCTTGCCGAGATAGTTCCAGTTGAACAAGAAGAAAAACCTCAGGTAAAGAAAGAAAAACCTGATGGAGATGATGTTCAAAGCGACTATGAATATGCAAGATCCAATTTATACCTGCTGGTGGACAAAGGACAAGAAGCTATCAACGGCGCTCTTGATTTGGCTATGTCTTCTGATCACCCTAGAGCATACGAAGTTGCTGGACAGTTAATCAAGCACGTAGGGGATGTTGCCGATAAATTAATGGCACTCCAAAAACTCAAGAAAGATGTTAAGGATGAGAAAGCAAAAGGTCCTACTAATGTAACTAATGCTCTTTTTGTTGGAAGCACGGCTGATCTACAAAAGATGTTGAAAGACGCATCGAAGAAAAAAGATAAATAAAAAGAAGGTCACTTAAAATAAAATGACAGGTATCATTAAGCCACTGAACACTACGGCGTTATTACCAACCAGTAGTGGCACTGCAACGACTTTAAGTAATGCCAAATTAATTCACGTTTATCCAGCGGGTTTGGTTCTTGGTGGTGGAACAACTCAAGATCAAGATGGTATAACAATCAATATTGTATCCACTCAAGGTCAAGCTCCAATTGCATCCATCAGAGTTGCACTTCAAGAAACTTTAGTTATTGAAAAGAATCCAGCACATTTTATCTACGCTGATGGAATTGTGTATGCAACCTCTATTGCATATAGAAACTGATGGCGGAAAGACTTCCCACTTCTTATGGTAGATACTATACCATCTCCTTGATGTGGAGAGGGTCACCTTTTTCTGTAAATGTTTTTAGATCTAAAACTGCATTAATGCAAAGATCTCAAGCTCAAAGAATTGTAGATAGGATTTATCCAGGAAGTAGAGTTGTTACGTTTTGGGAATCTGATCCTACAGATTCTTCAGTATTCCTAACTAAAGAAGAAAGGAAAATGAAAACATTCAAAGAATTTAGAGAGCACTGTGGATGTGCGGTAGAAAAATCTACAAACGATAAGAAAGTATACTCTAGAGAGCACCCTGAAGCACAGAAGAATGTTAAGAAGATGCAAAAGGAGGATTGGCAGTCAGTCAATCGTAAGGATAAAACGGATGGGTTGAGTCAGAAAGCAGTTAATGCATATCGTAAAGAGAACCCAGGTTCTAAACTACAGACCGCAGTTACTGAAAAGAAACCCAAAGGAAAAAGAGCTAAGCGTAGAGCATCATTCTGTCGCCGTATGAAAGGAATGAAGACAAAGCTAACTTCATCTAAAACTGCTAGAGATCCAGATAGCAGAATCAATAAAGCACTGAGGAGATGGAACTGCCGATGAAATCATTAATAATTTCTTTTGATATATCACATTAATTTTAAGAATGTTTCATTTTGGTAAATAGTGGTATAATCTGTGTAGCAGAAAGTTACCAAAATGTACGGTTTTTATTTCATCATAGTCTTCTTTGCAATCTTGGTAGCTTACGCTGGATTGGAAGAGACCATGAAGCTTTTTGCTTATGCGGATTTGCAAGTGCGTTATGCATTCGTAAGAGTTCAAATGAAATGGATGGGTTGGAAACTCAAGAGGAAACTAGTGAGAGACACAACCGACTTCCAAAAGTTCCTCAAGGAGTATAAAGATGAACACAAAGATATGCCCTAAATGCGGGGCTACCTGGATTGGCAACCAACATTATTGGACTGGTACAAACAAGCTTGGAAATGAAGATGATCTAGCAGGTCTTGTTTGTAATCAATTTGGAGATGATAGTTGTATAAATCCTAAGAGGGGTTCCGAAAAGGGAACAACCTGGGGAAAAAGACTTAAAGAATTAGAAGAAGATCACCCATAATGCCACAAGATTTTCCATATGGTGTTGTAGCAATCCTTTGTGTAGGATTATTATTGACACTTTTCTGCGTAGGATATATACTCTGGATTGCATTCACAGAGTAGTGTTATGGAAGAAAGATTTCCCTCGATCGAAGACCTACAAAGAGAACTTTTTATACTAGAGCAATTTAGAGAGACTGGACGAGCAAGACAAGTTCGTGCTATAATTGAACGTGAACTCGCAAGAGTAGAAAGGGAGAAGGTTTTAGATGAGTGAAGTTCCAGAAGATCGTCTCTATGTCGAAGACGAAATTGAAGAGGATGGTAAGCCTAACATCGGTTTCGATAGCTTGATTGGAAGATTTACTTTAGTTTGGAAAGGTAGAATCCACTACTTTGAGAGTTACGAAACTGCAGAAGATTGGTATTATTTAAATAACTTTAGGGAGGCTTGACCTCCTTTTTTTGTTAAATAGTTCTGTGAAGAACTATTAGACATGTCTGAATTTTATCTTGGTAACCCCAACCTCAAGAAAGTTGGAACGCCAATTGAGTTTACGGAAGAACAGATTCAAGAATACATCAAGTGCAAAGAAGATCCAGTCTACTTTGCTATGAACTATGTGAAAATTATCTCTCTTGATGAAGGTGTTGTTCCCTTTAAGATGTGGGATTTTCAAAAGCAGCTCATTCAAAATTTCCACGAGCATAGATTCAATATTGCAAAGTTGCCAAGACAGACTGGCAAATCAACAACGTGTGTATCGTATCTCCTCCATTATGCCCTGTTTAACGATAACGTCAACATAGGCATCCTGGCAAACAAATTGTCCACAGCCAGGGACCTTCTGGGTAGGTTACAGTTAGCTTATGAACAGTTGCCACTCTGGATGCAACAGGGTATAGTGGTCTACAACAAAGGTTCGATGGAGTTGGAAAATGGCAGTAAGATATTGGCAGCTTCTACATCTGCGTCTGCTGTCCGAGGCATGTCGTTTAATATCATCTTCCTCGACGAATTCGCTTTCATTCCAAACCATATTGCAGAGCAATTCTTTGCCTCTGTTTATCCTACTATTACTTCAGGTAAAAGCACGAAGGTCATAATTATTTCAACGCCAAATGGAATGAACCATTTCTATAAACTTTGGGTTGATGCTCAGAAGAATAGGAATGGATATATTTGGACCGAAGTTCACTGGTCAGAAGTTCCTGGTAGGGATGATGATTGGAAACGAACTACAATAGCTAATACATCTGAACGACAGTTCACACAAGAATTTGAATGTGAGTTTCTCGGATCTGTTGATACTTTAATTTCAGCATCAAAAATTAGATCATTAATATACGAAGATCCCATCACAAGTAACGCAGGTTTGGATGTATATGAACCAGCACTCGATAACCACGATTATATTATATGTGTTGATGTTAGTAGAGGTTTGTCTCAGGACTACTCTGCTTTCGTTGTTATTGATATTACTCAAGCTCCGTGGAAGCTAGTGGCAAAATATAGGGACCATGATATCAAACCCATGTTGCTTCCTAATGTTATTCAACGGGTGGCATCAAGTTATAATAATGCATATGTTTTAGTTGAAGTAAATGATATTGGAGAAGCTGTTGCCTCCATGCTTCACTATGATATTGAATATGAAAATGTTTTGATGTGTGCGATGAGAGGTCGTGCAGGTCAAATAGTTGGACATGGATTCTCTGGAGGTAAAACTCAAATGGGAGTCAAGATGTCCAAGACAGTTAAAGCTCAAGGATGTTCAAACTTAAAGACATTAATAGAAGACGATAAGTTAGTTGTAAATGATTACAATATTGTTTCGGAACTAACAACGTTCATTCAAAGAAAACAATCGTTTGAAGCCGATGAAGGATACAACGATGACTTGGTAATGTGTTTGGTTATTTTTTCTTGGTTGGTTCAACAACCTTATTTTAAGGAGATGACAGATCAAGATATCCGAAAGAGGATATATGAAGAGCAGAAAAATCAAATTGAGCAGGACATGGCACCGTTTGGTTTTATTCTTGATGGTCTAGATGATATGGTTGAAGTTGACAGTCAAGGAAATATTTGGACTGCAGATATTAATGATCGGAATGCTGGATGGAATCTTGACGAATATGGTGATCGTTCCTTCATGTGGGAGTATCGCTGAAACAAGGCAATTTATAAATAATTCTAGACAAAAATGAAATCTTTATTCAGGAGTTAACGCATGGCTAGCACGCTTCTCTCGCCAGGAGTAGCGATCCAAGAAAGAGACCTCACTCTTGGATCGATTGAGACAGTAGAAACTAATGTAGGAGCTATTGCTGGTCCTTTCCAAAAGGGTCCAGTTCTTACACCAACCAGAGTTACCAGTGAAGCGCAGCTCCTGGAAATCTTTGGTAAACCAGTAGAAGAGAACTACGAATACTGGTGGTGTGCATCGAGCTTCTTAGCTTATGGTGGTGTTCTTGATGTTGTAAGATGTGATGCAAGTCACCTCAACGCATCGGATGACGCAACACTCCCATATACCTTAAAGATCAAGAATAAGGAAGATTTCGAATCAAACTATTACACTGGTAATAACGGTTGGCACTTTGCTGCCAGAACACCTGGGGCAATTGGAAACTCTTTACGTGTTGCTTTTATTGATTCTGGCGCTGATCAAATCCTGACCCTGAGTGGCGCACCTTCGACTACTACTGTTGGTACAGTAATCACTAACGTTGGTGCAACTAAAGAGGCATGGATTTATTCCTGGGATTCTGTATCTAACAAGCTTGCCATTATTAACAAAACTGGTGGTGAGTTTACTGGAAGCGACTCTGTAGAAAATGGTGCTACTGACCTGTCAATCTCAGCAGTTGCTGAATGGTACGATGAGCAAGTAGTTTTCACTGGTCTCAAGTGGAACAATATCGCTCCTCGTCCTGGCACCTCAAAGTTTGTATCAGATCGTGGTGGTTCAAGAGATGAACTTCACATGGTTGTATATGATGCTGATGGTAAGATCACTGGAACTCCAAATACTGTTCTTGAAAAGTTGACCTATCTCTCGAAGGCATCTGACGCAAGAACTGCAGAAGGTGGAGTTAATTACTATCCAGATGTTATTCTTGAAGCTTCATCTTGGGTTCACTGGGGTAAGCATGAAGAAGATTCTTATGAAGTAAGCGCAAATGCAGTTACTTCATCTAACACCAATACTGGTGGCACTTCTTCAACTGCATTTGATATTCTTGGAAAATACGTATACACTCTTGCAAAGGGTGCAGATGATTTTGCAGTTACTCTTGGTGAAGTACAACAAGCATATCAAGAACTTGCTGATCCAGAAACCGTTCAGGTTGACTATCTCCTGATGGGTCCTTCTGCTGGTAGCGTTTCTGATGCTAAGTCAAAAGCAGCTTCTCTGATCAGTATTGCATCTTCCAGAAAAGATTGCATCGCTTTCCTTTCACCAGCAAGATCAAACGTTATCGGTGTACAGTCATCGACTGATCAAACTAACAACGTTGTCTCTTTCTTCGATTCGTTAGAAAGCACTTCATATGCCGTTTTCGATAACGGATATAAGTACATCTATGACAGATTCAACGATAAGTATCGCTACATTCCTTGCAACCCAGATGTTGCTGGTCTGTGCGCTTCCGTTACAGCAAACGGAACTCCATGGTTCTCACCAGCTGGTCTGAATCGTGGTTCAATCAAAAATGCTATTAAGTTAGCATATTCACCAACCAAAGCTGAAAGAGATCGCCTCTATCAGAAGAGAATCAACCCAGTTACTTCTCTGCCTGGTCAAGGAATTGTTCTCTTTGGTGACAAAACAGCTCTCGCTTCGCCATCCGCATTTGATCGCATTAACGTTCGCCGTCTCTTCCTGATTGCAGAGAAGACAATCGGTAACGCTGCGAAGGGGGTACTCTTTGAAATTAACGATGAGTTCACTAGAGCAAACTTTAAGAATGTTGTTGAGCCATTCCTCAGAGACATTCAAGCTGCTAGAGGCATCACAGATTTTCTTGTAGTCTGCGATGACACTAATAACACTGCTGCAGTAATTGATTCCAACGAATTCGTTGCTGAGATTTACATCAAACCAGCACGCTCTATTAACTTCATCACCCTGACCTTCATCGCAACTCGCACTGGAGTTAGCTTTGAAGAAGTCGTTCCCCGTAGATAATTAATCAGGAGAAGTATCTAAAATGGCATTAGAAGCAAGTGCTCTTGGGTTGAGCAAATTTCAAAATAAAATCAAAGGGGCAGTTCGCCCCAATCTGTTCCAAGTCCAGCATTCATTTCCTGATGCTGGTGGTTTGAATGGACCAGATGGAGAGACAGTTTCAATCATGTGTAAGTCCGCTGCTCTGCCAGCAACTAGCGTCGGAACGGTAGAACTTCCTTTCCGTGGTCGTGTGATTAAAGTTCCTGGAGACAGAACCTTTGAGAACTGGACAGCAACATTCTACATGGATGATAGCTTCCAACTCAGAGGTGCCTACGAAAGATGGGTTGATCTGACAAACAGAGTTAACGCCAACATTTCTGAAGTAACTGCTTATAGCGATATCCTTAAGGATATTGAAATTGCACAACTTGATAAGTTTGGTGGTGGCGCTAATGGTTTAAGAGCTATTAGAAGCTACACTCTGGTTCAAGCTTTCCCAGTTTCAGTTTCTCAGGTAACTGTTGCATATGACAACAACGATTCCTATGAGGAATTTGACGTAGAGTTTGCATACCAGTTCTTTACCACATCTGCCCAACAAGGCGGTGGTGGTAATACTATGGAAGCAGCTAACGTCTAAATTAGTAAACTAAATAGTAGAACGGAATCAAAAGATTTATAATGGCAGAGTTATTTGGATTTTCGTTTAGGGAAAAAGAACAGGGGAAAAAGGTAAACGCACCTTCCCCTGTTCCCCCTACAAACGAAGACGGCGCTACTAGCTTTATTGCTGGAGGTTACTACGGTCAGTATATTGACTTAGATGGTAACTTTAAGACCGAGTTTGACATGGTGGTAAAGTATCGCGAAATGGCGATGCATCCAGAAGTTGATTCCGCTATTGAGGATATTGTTCATGAAGCAATCGTTGCTGATCAGAATGATTCCCCAGTAGAAATTAATCTTGACAACCTTGAAGTTAGCGATAGCGTCAAGGGAATGATTCGCAAAGAGTTTGATTATATCAAAAATCTTTTTGGATTTGATAACAAAGCCCATGAGATGTTCCGTCGTTGGTACATCGATGGGCGTTTATATTATCATAAAGTAATCGACTTAAACAAACCTCAAGATGGCATTCTTGAGCTGCGTTATATCGATCCAAACAAGATTAAAAAAGTTCGTCAGATTAATAAGAATCCGAAGAACGTTGACGAGTTTATGAATTATGATTTCGGTAGGACCGAGGAATATTTCATTTACAACTCAAAAGGATTAAACAATACTGCTGCAAATAGTGGTATTAAAATTGCAAAAGATGCTATCACCTATGTGACATCTGGCATCTTAGATACGAATAGAAATATTGTTCTTTCATATTTACACAAGGCAATTAAAGTTCTCAATCAACTGAGAATGATTGAGGACAGTCTTGTTATTTACAGAATCTCTCGCGCACCAGAACGTAGAATTTTCTACATCGACGTTGGTAATCTTCCCAAGGTAAAAGCAGAACAATACCTCAGAGAGGTAATGGGTCGTTATCGTAACAAGTTAGTTTACGACGCCAATACTGGGGAGATCCGTGACGATCGCAAATATATGTCTATGCTGGAAGACTTTTGGCTTCCACGTAGGGAAGGTGGTCGTGGCACGGAGATCACAACTCTCCCAGGAGGGCAGAACCTCGGAGAGCTTACAGATGTGCAATATTTCCAAACAAAACTTTACAAAGCGTTAAATGTCCCTTCTGGTAGACTCGATTCCGCTACCTCATTTAACCTTGGTAGATCTTCTGAGATCACCAGAGATGAACTAAAGTTCACAAAGTTTGTTGGTAAGCTTCGTAAAAAGTTCAGTGAACTGTTCCAAGATACTCTGAAAACTCAATTGATTCTCAAAGGAGTTATTACTCCTGAAGATTGGGAGCAGATGAAGGAGCACATTCAGTATGACTATCTGTATGACAATCATTTCACGGAATTAAAGAACCTTGAGATGATGAACGAGAAACTTCAGATTCTCGCGCAGATGGATCCATTTGTCGGTAAGTATTTCTCTACGGATTACATTCGCAAACAAATTCTTGGTCAGACTGAGAAACAAATGGAAGAGTTGGATGTTGAAATGGCAAATGATATCAAGTCTGGCAAAGTAATTGATCCGCTCGACACGGTATCTCAAGAGAAAGATTCCATGGATAGGGAGCAGCAAAGCGCAGACTTGGACATGGATATGAAGAAGGTTCAGATCCAGCAAGCTAAAAATCCGCCCAAACCCGCATCTCAAAAGAGCAACAGTAATAAATAATTTACAGTCAAGTTAATATTATGGATACACAAGAGCGAGAAATCGTTGATTTGCTTTGGGATAATGATCAAGCGGATGCGCTTGCAAAACTCAAAGACATGCTGCAGGTAAAAGCTGCTATGGCAGTGGATGCTTCTAAACAAGATATTGCAGCAAAAATGTTTCCTCATGTTCCCGTAGACGGAGAACCCGAAAGCGAAGAAGAGGAAGAAACTGAAGACGAAACCACAGAAGAGGAAACCGATGAAACTGATCACGGAACAGATTGAAGATATTGAAATTCTTACCGAAGAAAACGACGGTAAGAAAGATACTTTTATTAAGGGTATCTTCCTTCAAACTGAGATCAATAACAGAAATGGGCGCATGTACAAATATGCAACCATGGAACGTGAGGTCAATAAGTACAACGAAGAGTTCGTTCAGCGCGGACGTGCTCTCGGAGAACTTGGACATCCTGACGGTCCAACGATTAACCTCGATCGTGTGTCACATAAAATTGTTGAGCTTTATCCAGAAGGTACAAACTTTATTGGTAAGGCAAAACTTTTAGAAACCCCTATGGGTAAGATCGCAAAGAGCTTACTTGACGAGGGGGTTCAGCTCGGTGTCTCTTCTAGAGGACTTGGTTCCATTAGAAAAGAGGGAAACACTAATGTAGTTGCTGATGACTTTATGCTTGCTACTGCTGCGGATATCGTAGCAGATCCTTCTGCCCCCGATGCATTTGTTGAGGGAATCTATGAAGGTAAAGAGTGGGTCATGGAAGGTAACCGCATTAAGGAAGTACACATCGAACAGATCAAGCAAATGCTTGACACTGCACCCAGTAGTCAAGAGCTTCAAGAGAGAAAGTTACGCGCATTTGAACTTTTCCTCAGAAATTTGTGATTTATAAATAAATATAGAAATTACCCCGCAGTCTTATTACCCGTAGGAGCAATTATGTCTACTATTGATGAAAAATTTCAGAAATTGATCGCAGAAAAGACTGCGGTTGAAGAAGAAGTTATTGAGGAAGAAGCTGCCACTGGCGATGCTGCCATCAAGAAAGGCGCTGTTCCTCCTCAAAAGTCCGACCTCAAGAATGATGGTTCGGAGGTTGCAAGCAACAGCAAGGAGAAACCAGAAGGCACAGATAATCCTGGTGCCAAGGCTGCTGCTCCTGTGACTGCGACTAAAGATTCTACCCTCAAGACCAAGCCTAGTGGTGCTTCCTCCGCTATGCCTGGTGCTCTGTCTGCAAAGATCTTTGACGAAGTAGAGGCAGAGGGCGAGGTAGTTACCGAAGAGGACAACACCGAAGACATCGTAGCGATTCTGTCTGGTGCTGATCTGTCCGAAGAATTCCAAGAAAAAGCAAAAACCGTTTTCGAAGCAGCAGTATCTGCAAAAGTAGAAGAAAAGGTTTTTGCTATTAAGGAATCCGTCGAAGCAAAACTCACTGAAGAGATCGAATCGATCAAAGAAGAGTTTGCTGGACGTGTAGAGAACTTCCTGAATTATGCATGTGAAGAGTGGATGACCGAGAACGAGCTCTCTATTGAGCAAGGTCTCCGCGCTGAAATTGTAGAGAGCTTCATGGAAGGTCTTAGAAATCTGTTCATCGAAAGCAACATCAACGTTCCTAACGAGCAACTTGATCTTGTTTCAGAGATGAGCGAAAAGCTTGATGAAATGGAGACCCGACTCAACGAACAAGTTGAGAAGAATATCCAACTGCATGAGAAGGTATCTGGTTATCGTAAAAATGAGATTTTGAATGAACTGACCCGTGGTCTCGCAGAGACCCAAAAGGATAAGTTCACCTCTCTCGCTGAAGCAGTTGAATTCAAAACTGAAGAGTCGTATCGTGAGAAGCTGATTCAAATCAAAGAATCATACTTTGGTGCTCCCAAAGTAGAGGTTCCTGGAGAAATTTCTTCAGATGAACCAGCCAAAATTGAAGTCGTTAGCGAGTCTATGTCAGCATACGTTGCTGCTCTCGCTAAGCGCATCTGATTGTAACCCACTTAAACCCCTAAAAGGAGAACTCAAATGTATCAATCTGAGAACCTCCAAGAGAAGTGGTCACCAGTCCTTAACCATGATGGTCTTCCTGAAATCAAGGATAACTATCGTAAGGCTGTTACCGCTATCCTCCTGGAAAACCAAGAGAAAGCTATGCGTGAGGAGCGTGCCATCCTTACCGAAGCACCAACCAACGTTGGTCCTATCAACACCCCAACAACCGCATCAGGTAATGTTTTCGGTTTCGACCCTATCCTCATTAGCCTGATCCGCCGTTCGATGCCTAAGCTGATTGCTTATGACATCGCAGGTGTTCAACCTATGACAGGTCCTACTGGACTCATCTTCGCGATGCGTTCACGTTACACCAACCAGACTGGTTCTGAAGCCTTCTTCGACGAGGCAGACGCACAGTTCTCTGGTACTCTGGGCGCAACCACAACCCCAACCACAGAACTGAACCCAGGTCTGATCAACGACGCAACTGGTGGTGGTACAACCGCAACCAACTACGACCTCGCTTCCTCCAAGCTCTCCACTTCAAACCTGGAAGCTGCTGGTGACAGCGGTAGTGAGTTCAACGAGATGGCATTCACCATCGATCGTATTGCTGTTGAAGCAAAAGGTCGTGCGCTGAGAGCCGATTACTCCGTTGAACTGGCACAAGACCTCAAGGCGATCCACGGTCTTGATGCCGAGTCGGAGCTGGCAAACATTCTGTCAACCGAGATCCTTGCTGAGATCAACCGTGAGGTTGTTCGTACCGTATATCGCGGTGCTAAGCCTGGTGCTCAAGCTAACGTTGCTAACGCTGGCGTATTTGACCTCGACGTTGACTCCAACGGTCGTTGGTCGGTTGAGAAGTTCAAAGGTCTGCTCTTCCAAATCGAGCGCGATGCCAACGCAATCGCACAAGAGACTCGTAGAGGGAAGGGTAACGTCATCGTCACTTCTGCTGACGTTGCTTCTGCACTCGCTATGGCAGGCGTTCTGGACTACTCCAGCGGCATCAATCAAGCTGTTGGTGGTCTGGGCGAGATCGATGACACTGGTAACACCTTTGTCGGCACTCTCAACGGTCGCTTCAAGGTCTATATTGATCCTTATTCGGCAAACGTTGCTTCTGACCAATACTACGTTGTTGGCTACAAGGGTTCCAACGCTTATGACGCTGGTCTCTTCTATTGCCCATACGTTCCTCTGCAAATGTACAGAGCGATCGGTCAGGATACCTTCCAGCCACGCATCGGATTCAAGACCCGCTACGGCATGGTCCTGAACCCATTTGCTAAGGGTCTGACTGCACTGAGCAATAGCGATCCTCAGCACAGCAGCAACCTGTCTGCTAACGCTTACTATCGTCGCGTTCGCGTTAAGAACCTCATGTGAGTCTTTCCCTCACATTTACTGGGACCTCTTCGGAGGTCCTTTTTTATTGGGATAAATATATTATTCCACGCACATGTACCATGGCGAAGTCAGCTAACAAAGGCAAGAAAGGATCTGCCAATAATAAAAAGCAAAACCAAGGTAACGCTACCGCTAATAAAGCTAAGAACGGAGGAAAGAAAAAATGATTGACCTAATCGCATTTGCGATTATTGGTATGGCAGAAATCGGACCTAACGTTTGTAAGGTTGATTACATGCGCTATGTGGATGTGGAATCAGTTACTTTACCCTGTGACAGTATGAAACTAAATATGATTAGTGGTGATAAGAAAGATGGCGTCTGAAACAAATTTATTTTCTCCAAGAAATCAAAACTTCTTATCTCCAGTAGGATTCAAATTTGTTATTGGTAGAACTCCAAACGTGGACTACTTCTGCCAATCAGCTTCGATTCCAGATGTGAATATTGGTATTCGAGAAATCCAAACACCAATCAAAGATTTCAGTGTACCAGGAGACAAGATCACATACGGAGATCTGAATCTCAGATTCCTGGTGAACGAAACACTTGATAATTATTATGAGATTTACAGATGGCTCAAAGGACTCACAAACCCACAGGAATGGGAAGAGTTCTATGAGTATATTCAAACTGTAGATGAATCAGGTAGATCTACAAGCTTCACTAAACAAATGAGTGACGCACGTCTACTGATTCTTAATAGCAACTACAATACAGTATCGAGTGTCAATTTTTACAATATTTGGCCAACTAGTTTAACAACCTTGGAATTTGATTCCACTGCTACAGATATTAATTACTTTACAGCAGAGGTAAATTTCAAGTATACTTTATATGAAATCACTGACTCTGACGGACAGATTGTATGAATCTTGAAACCCTTGACGAAATGTGGGAAAAGGATTCCCACTTAGATGATGAAAAATTAGATCATGACTCATTATCGATCCCCAGATTACATGCTAAATATTTAAGACTATACAATAGTTTTGCGGTTCTTCGGGATCAGCAAGAGCTAACCGTAAAATCGGTATACCGTGATCGTTGGGAATTTTATACTGGCAAATCAGAAAAACCTTTTCACATTAAACTTCTCAAACAAGATGTAGGCATCTACATAGACTCTGACGAAGAATATCAAAGAGCGGTTCTGAAACTTAAGTATTATAACCAGATGGTCGAATCACTAAAGACCATCATCACGGCAATTAACAATCGTTCATTCCATATTAAGAACGCGATTGAGTTTGCCAAATTTTTGAAAGGTTATGAAGTCTAGTGTCATCATCGAAAAGAAGAACGAGGTTTATTTAAAGATTGATTGTGAACCGCACGTACAATATGAGTTAGCTGACGAGTTCACGTTTGATGTACCTCAAGCGAAATTCATGTCAGCTTATAAGAAGAGGTTCTGGGATGGCAAAATCAAATTATTCTCCCCTGGTACGGGCGAGATTTATGTTGGTCTTCTCCCTTACGTTACAAGTTTTTGCAAGGAAAGGGGGTATGAATATGTCTATAGAGAAAACAAGTTTTACGGACTTCCATCAGAAGTGGATGAGTTTGTCACCCCTGAAGGAATCGGAGAATTCGTAAAGACTCTAAACATACCACATAAAGTAAGAGACTATCAATACAAAGGCATCTACGAAGCTCTGAGAAACAAAAGGAAGCTTCTGTTGTCTCCGACTGGATCTGGAAAATCGCTGATGATCTATGCGATTATCAGATACTTCGAGAAAAAGAATTTAAAGACACTCATCGTTGTCCCAACTACATCGCTGGTCGAACAGATGTATAAGGACTTTGAGGATTATGGTTGGAACGCTAAGCACCACTGCCATAAAGTATATGGTGGACAATCTCCGATTTCCAAAAAGGATGTGGTGATTACAACTTGGCAGTCTATCTACAAGCTCCCTAAGAATTACTTTAATGATTTTGGAGCAGTGATTGGAGACGAGGCACATCTCTTTAAAGCTAAGTCACTCACTGGGATCATGAATAAGTTGCATGATTGTAAATACCGCGTTGGGTTCACAGGTACATTAGACGGAACTGCAACCAATCGCCTTGTTCTTGAAGGTGTGTTTGGTGCTGTCAATAAAGTCATTAAGACTGAGAGTCTTATTCAACAGGGGCATCTCTCTGAATTTGAAATTAAGGTTCTTATTCTAAAGCATGACTCAAAAGCATTTGATAGCTACCAGCAAGAGATTGATTACCTTGTAGAGCATTCTGGTAGAAACAAATTCATTCGCAATCTGGTGTGTGATCTTGAGGGTAATACTCTCGTGCTGTTTAACTACGTTGAGCGTCATGGTATGCCTTTATTTGATCTCATAAATAATAAAGTTGGAGAAGATCGATTGGTCTTCTTGGTACACGGGGGAGTAGAAGTCGAAGACCGCGAGAAAGTTAGACAAATCGCAGAGACTACATCGAACTCTATCATCGTTGCATCATACGGAACATTTAGTACAGGCATCAACATTCGTAATCTTCATAATGTTGTATTTGCCTCCCCGTCAAAATCAAGAGTAAGAAACTTACAAAGTATCGGGCGCGTTCTCAGAAAAGGTGAGAACAAAAGAAAAGCAGTACTTTATGATATTGCTGACGATATATCAAAAGGATCAAAAAAAAACTATACACTCAATCACTTAGTAGAAAGAGTAAAAATATACAACGAAGAAAACTTTAATTATGAATTCATCGATGTTCGCATTCGAGATAACTAAAATGGATGAGGAATTTCTTGCCGCACTAAAACTAATTACTGGTGAAGAGATTCTTGCTGTCGTTTGTCCTGTTAATGATGAAGCTGGAGAATATGTAATTGTTGAGAATCCAATCGAAGTAGAAGAAGTTCAACTCGGTAGGAAAGCAGGAGCCAAAGTTGGACCCTGGATGAAGTTCTCAAATGAAACTGTATTCATTATTCCAAAAGAAAAAATTGTCACACTTGTAGAAGTCAGTTCAGAAGTCGAAGTATTCTACAAGCTCTCTTTGAGAAAATTAAATCGTGATTCAAATCAATTGAATGTAGACAAGACAAACGGGATAGGAAGACTTGGATCTGTAGAAGAAGCTAGAAAAAGATTAGAGAATCTATTTAAAAGATAAAAGCTATTAACTATTTTTTGAACCCTCCACAGGGTTATTGTATCGTTTTTTGGGGGGTCTGTCAAGCCCCTTGACTTACGCAGTTCAATTTGCTACACTTATAGAAAATCAATACATGTTGTATGAATGACAAAGAAAACTGGAAAATCAGAACACTACGTTAATAACAAAGAATTCTTAGAGGAACTCATCGAATTCAAACGCAAGTGCAAAGTTGCTGCTGAGAAGGGTGAACCACGTCCTCAAATTAATAATTATATTGGCGAGTGTTTTCTGAAGATCGCAACTCACTTATCATACAAACCAAACTTCGTGAACTACATGTTCAGAGAGGATATGATCTGTGATGGAATTGAGAACTGCGTTCAATACATCGAGAACTTTAATCCTGATAAATCAAGCAATCCCTTTGCTTACTTTACTCAGATCATCTACTATGCTTTCTTGCGTAGAATCCAAAAAGAAAAACGTCAGCTAGAAATCAAGAATAAAATTCTTACTAGATCTGGATATGAACAAGTGTTTCATTCTGATGACAACGATTTTTCTTCGGACTATAACACCATCAAAGAAAACGTAGAGATTAGAATCAAATGAGTAACGAAGAAGAATTAGAACGTATTGCAAATGATTATGATTGATCTTATTAAAACACTACTTAAATCAGCACTTGCTACCTCCCGTTGGGGTCCGCTAACAGAAGCAGATGAAGAACTTGTATGGGACTCTTCCTTTGCTAAAATATTCAAAGCATCATCTATTCGCCGTACACCCCACACCCCACGCACTGCAATTACACTCGAATGACTCAGCTTATTGACCCCTCTGATCCACGCTATTTCCGACAAACATCTGACGAACCATATCTCCGTCACGATTATAAATTAGTAACAAGCACTGGCGAATCTGTTATCTTTGATAATTATGAAGATGTGCAGCGTAGGTGGTTTGAGCGTGGTGGTAATTTTTTAAGTCACGTTGAAGTTCTAGATCACAAAGAACCTAAGAATAAAAAGAAGAAATGATTTCCAGATCCAATTTCAACCCACGAAGGTTACGTAGGTGGCAAGTTGTAACGAGTATTTAAATTATGAAAGTAGCGATCATTACAGACCAGCATTTTGGAGCAAGAAAGTCAAACAGAATCTTTCATGACTTCTTCCTAAAATTTTATAACAACATCTTTTTTCCAACACTGGAAGAACGTGACATCAAAGTAGTAATTGACTTAGGTGATACATTTGACAACCGCCGCAATATTGACTTGTGGTCTATTCACTGGGCTAGAAAAAATTATTACGACCGCCTAGATAAAATGGGCGTGAATGTTTATTCTGTTGTTGGTAATCACACGGCATACTTTAAAGATACCAATAACATCAACACCCTGGATAACGTTCTTGGGCAGTATGATAATATTAAGATATACTCAAAACCAACTGAAGTGAATATTGGTGGTTTGGGTATTTTGTTTGTTCCATGGATCAATCAAGAAAATGCTGAAGAAACTTTCCAACTTATTGAAAAGACAACTTGCGAGTGTGCGATGGGGCACCTTGAGCTCAACGGATTTGAAGTCCGTAGAGGACTCATCATGGACCACGGTGATGAGAGCGGTCGCTATAAAAAGTTCAAGCAAGTATTCTCGGGACACTACCATCACAAGTCATCCAGAGCTAATGTAAAGTACCTTGGCAATCCTTACCAAATTTATTGGAATGATTACAAAGATCAAAGAGGATTTCATATCTTTGACACAGACACTCTTGAACTTGAGTACATTCAAAATCCATATGAAATCTATGAAAAGATTTACTATGATGAAAGCAAGGTAAATAGTTCTAAGTTTAAGTACAAAGATTACTCAGAGAAATTTGTTAAGGTTGTAGTTGAAAAGAAAAATGACTCTCACAAGTTTGATTTTTTTGTAACTCAACTTTTTGCAGCAGGAGTACATGAAGTAAAGATCATCGAGGACCCTTCTTTCGAATCAGATCTCCGAGAAGAAATTGATATTGAAACTGAAGACACTCTCACTATTCTTGAGAAGTATGTTGATGACCTTGAGCATCAAGATAAATCTGGTCTCAAGAATCTTTTGAAATCTTTGTACGTCGAAGCACTGGAGCTTGTTTGATGTACATACTCGCACTGAAAGGTTATGAAGAAGAAGGTGCATATGCTGTCACTTCAGATGAGGGTGAGCAGATTGTGTACCTTTTTCTTGACAAAGACGACGCAGTGCGCTATGCTGGTCTTCTGGAAGCAGATGATTTTCCAGAAATGTCAGTAGTAGAAGTGGAAGACCGTAATGCTATGCGAGCTTGCGAGCAGCATGGTCATCCATACTATATCGTAACTCCCGACGATATAGTGATACCTCCTAGAGAAGATTAATTTTTGTCCTTTCATTATGATTATATTCAAGTCTATACGTTGGAAAAACTTTCTCTCTACGGGAAATGTTTTTACTGAACTGCGTCTTGATAACAGTCCTTCTACTCTGATCGTGGGTAGTAATGGTGCTGGCAAGTCCACTCTTTTGGATGCGATTTGCTTCGCCCTGTTTAACAAACCCTTTCGGAAAATCAACAAACCCCAGTTAATCAACTCGATTAATGAAAAAGATTGCCTTGTTGAAGTAGAGTTCAGTGTTGGTTCTAAAGAATATCTTGTTCGTCGTGGAATCAAACCCTCTATTTTTGAGGTACATCTGAATGGACAAATGTTGAATCAAGAAGCTTCAGCTGTTGATCAGCAGAGGTCCCTAGAGCAAAACATTCTGAAGTTGAATTTCAAGTCATTCACTCAGGTTGTCATTCTTGGTTCATCTACTTTTGTTCCATTCATGCAGCTTCCTCCAGCGCATCGTAGAGAAGTTATTGAAGACTTGCTTGATATCAAGATCTTCTCTACGATGAATCTTCTTCTTAAAGATCGAATTAAAATCATTCGGGATGATATTAGAGATCTTGATTACAAGATGGAGATCGCTAAAGAAAAGGTGCAACTGCAACAAAGATTTATTGCTGATCTGAAGGAGCAGTCTGCAGCTAACAACGTTCAAAGACAATCGAGTATTAACTCCATTCGATCTGAGATTGAATTGATTCAAGGTATCAATATTGAGAACCTTGAATTGTGTGAGGGAATACAAAACCAAATCGATGAATGTGGTACAGTAGAAGATGAGTTTGATAAACTCAAAATCTTCGAATCTAAGTTCCAAGACAAATCTAAAAAACTGAAGAGCGACTATAAATTCTTTGAAGAGAATGATACGTGCCCTACTTGCAAGCAAAGTATAACTGAAGAACTTAGAGTAGAAAAGAAATCAAATATTGAATCCTCTATTGAGGAGCTAGAGTCCGCTACAAAAGATCTTAAGGTTAAGATCCATGATATCACTGAATCCCTCAATAAGAAAAAAGAGTTTCTTAAAAATTACCAAGACCTCCAGCAGCAAATCTCTACCAATAATAGGGAGATCCAGTGGAAGCAAGACTCTATACGAAAAATTGAAGAAGAAATTGAAAAGCAAAATGGTGGCGGGGCGAACCTAATACGGGAACAAGAAAAATTAAAGGAGTTGGCTAAGGAAGGAATTTCGATTGAAAAAGAACTTTCTTCCACAAAACATAAAAGGGATAACCACGAGGTTGTCCTTTCCATGCTCAAAGATACTGGTATCAAATCCCAGATCATTAAAAGGTATCTGCCCGTGATGAACCAACTCATCAACCGTTATCTCAAAGAGTTGGACTTTTATGTTTCGTTTAGTCTTAGTGAAAACTTTGAGGAAACCATCAAGTCACGTTATCGTGATGACTTCTCTTATGCTTCTTTTAGCGAAGGTGAAAAGATGCGAATAGACTTAGCTCTGTTGTTTACTTGGAGAACTATTGCTAAGATGAAGAACAGTGCTAATACCAACCTCCTTATTCTGGACGAAATTTTTGATAGTAGTCTGGATACTTCTGGAACAGAGGACTTCATGAAAATCCTTAGGACATTCTCTGACAATACAAATGTTTTTGTTATTTCTCATAAACCAGATGTATTGCAGGATAAGTTTGCTAGTATTCTTCGTATAGAAAAAAAGCAGAACTTCTCTGTTATAACAGAAGAATAAATAATAAATCATACATTTTGTCATGACACACTACAAACCATATACTCCAGAATGGCATCGTAAAAGGTATCTGAAAGAAGCGATCGATAATTATCTGGATGAGCAAATTGAAAATGAAATTATCCTAAATGATATATCTGATATCCTCTCAGAGAGATCTGAACGAGCATATCAAGAATTCAATAGGATTAACGATTTGGAATCAAGGATCAAGTAATTAATGCTAACCAACCCCATCTAGAAATTTCATATGCTGTCAGCACAATATCGTCTTCGCCTTGAAGGAATCTGTGATAAGATTGCAAAACATCAAGAAGTAAGTCTCGAAGATATGATCTGGGCAGAGAAACTTGCTAAGGCAAATCGCTCTGCTGCTACCATCCTCCGTCAAGCACGTAGGACTGCTGAGAACCCAGATATGCAGGAGGGAGATATGGATGATTTTTTAAACCAACTTGATATTGGTGGGACGGGGCTTGACAGATTCGGGAGAAGGGGTTTTAATAGTGTGGATGACATGGTGGACTGGTTCACCGAAGACAAACCCGACGACTGGAGGCAACGTGACTAACGTACCAAACTGGCAGCACCACTCCAAGAAGGAGAAGAAGCGCCACCTTAAGCCACAGGCACTAAGACAAGCGAAAGCTCGCCTGAGCCACTTCAAGAAGTGTCACATGAACCCCGCCAAGCGCGGGGTTTCTTCGTATTGTAGGTACATCCAAGAGACCTCAGTATGAACAACGTCAAAGACCATCTCGCTCGCCTTCTCGCTCAAGAGGATCTGATTGTTGAGCACAGACAGGTTGAGACTGCACAGTTCAACGTAGAGACTCGTGTGCTCACTCTTCCTATGTGGAAGAAAGCTAGTAATGATGTTCTTGATTTGTTGATCTCGCATGAGGTTGGACATGCTCTCTACACTCCTAATGACTGGTCTTTTGAGAGCGAGGTTCCTACTCAATTTGTGAATGTCACTGAGGACATTCGTGTTGAGAAGTTGATGAAGCGTCGCTATCCTGGTCTTGCAAAGACTTTCTTCCGTGGATATAAAGATCTCAGCGACCAAGACTTCTTCTCTATCGGTGATTCCGATCTCAGTTCCTATAACACTGCCGATCGTCTGAACATTCATTTCAAGATTGGTAATTTTGTTACCGTTCCTTTCTCCGAAGAGGAAAAAGAGTTTGTGAGTATTGCAAACTCTCTGGAGACTTTTGCTGATGCTGTTGAGCTTGCAAAGCTTATCTATAAGTTCTGTAAGGAATCCATCAAAGAGAAAGTAGAAGATCTTGATGCTGATGCTCCTCAGAGCACTTCACCATCTCAGGGTCAGTCTACTCAATCTGACTTCTCTGATTCTCAGGATGGGGAGAATGAAGATGATAGTACTAATGAATCTCCTTCCGATCTTTCTGGTTCTCCTGAGATCAAGCAGGAATCCCAGGACTTTGAAGATCATGGTGCAGATGATGTTGAGGTTCAGACTGATTCTAACTTTAACGACTTTGTTAAGGATCTGATTGACAACAACGGCGGATTGTTTGATTATCTCGAAGTTCCGAACTTCGATTGGAACCAAGTCATCGTTAGCAATTCCCGTGTCCATGAGCACATTCAAGGTGCCTGGGAAGCAAATGATTATGATGATAGTAGTGAATCTTTCTACCGTGTAGATTCTGAGTATCGTCAGTTCAAGAAAAACTGTGCCCAGGAAGTCAACTATCTCGTGAAAGAGTTTGAGTGTAAGAAGTCTGCAAGCTCATATGCTCGCGCTACTACCTCTCGCACTGGTGTTCTGGATTGCACTAAGCTTCATACCTATAAGTACAACGAAGATCTCTTCAAGAAGGTTACCAACCTTCAGCAGGGCAAGAACCATGGTCTGATCTTTAACCTTGATTGGTCTGGTTCTATGCGGGATACAATCTTTGCTACCTTCAAGCAGTTGATTGCTCTGGTTTTATTCTGCCGTAAAGTTGGTATTGCATACACCGTGTATGCTTTTAGTGATGGTTGGACTCCAGAAACTTTTCGAGACTTTGCTCATGAAGAGGCAAATAAGATTTGGATTCATCCAGATTTTTCCATGCTGACTCTTCTTACTAGCAAGTCCAACAACTCCGAGCATGAGCGTCAGTGCCGCAATCTTTTTAGACTTGCAGCTACTTTAGGTCGTGCAAACTTTCCGACATACTATCCTGTTGCTAGGAAGCTTCATCTTTCTGGCACTCCGTTGAATGAAGCTGTGCTATCTATGTTCCATATCGCACCTAAGTTCAAGAAGGAAAACAAGTGCGAGAAGGTTCACATCATTAATCTGACTGATGGTGAGGGTCATCCCATGTGCCGTAGTAAGTCAGTCCGCAATTATCGTGATGGATCTTCTATGATTATTCGCAATCCTATTTACGGTAACTGTCTGCTTCGCGATAGAAAGACTGGAAAGACCTATCAGTTTGGTCATAATCAGTGGGCTCAGACCAGCACTTTTGTGCAAAACTTCCGAGATCGTTTCTCTGACTGTGAGATCATTTCGATTCGAATCCTCTCTGGTCGTGAATGGAATCGTTACAAGATGTCCGATCTTCCTTATGGGCGTACCTACTCAATCCAAGCTGATGAAGAGTGGAAGAAGAATCGCTGCTACATCAATCCACATACTGCATACAGCATTTCCTACGCACTTCGTAACGAAAGCCTTGACACAGACACCGAGTTTGTAGTAGGAGAGGATGCGTCTAAAGCACAGATCAAGAGTGCATTTAGAAAAGCCCTGAGCGGCAAGAAGTCCAACAAGAAGATTCTCTCATCCTTTATCGAGCAGATTGCATGAACATTTTCGCGACCGATCCATCTCCCCGTAGATCTGCTATCTCTTTGCCAGATAAGCACATCGTTAAGATGCCACTAGAATGTTGTCAGATGATCTCCATCATCTACTCTAAGTGGTATCTTAACTGGGGTGAAATTCATAGAGCAGATGGACAAGCTTATTCAACAGCAAAGGGTGCTTTTCGTAATCATCCTTGTACAAAATGGGCAGCACAAAACATTTACAATCTAGCTTGGTTGATTCAGCACGGTTGTGCTTTGTCATCTGAATACTCTTATAGATATAATAAAGTGCATTCGTGCGCCAAGTCTTTGTTTGAAGCTAAGTTAATTTTTCATCAGCAAACCAGTAAGACCATAACTTGTTATTGCATGGCAGAGAACTTTGCCCGTGCCATGCCAGATGAATTTAAGCTTGACACAAGTATAGATACATTCGACGCATACAAAATGTATGTTGCATCTAAACCTTGGGCTGCTTCAAATTACCTTCGTAAACCTGAGAGAAAACCTTACTGGATATGAGACACGTCCTTTTTACTTTGAAAAACTGTTCTGCTGTACTTCTTGATGATGAGCAATACGTCAAAGATGTCGTGTTATATGCCGCTATCAAATGCAACTCGACTCTGTTGGCGATTAATTCTCACAAGTTTGATCCACAAGGAGTGACGTGTGTAGCTATGCTTGCTGAAAGTCATATCAGCATTCACACTTGGCCAGAGTTAGGGATGGCGGTCTGTGATATTTTTACATGTGGAGATCACACAACCCCTCAGGATGGAGTCGAATACATGAGGAAAATGCTTTATGCTGACAACATGGTTAGTCAGGAGTTCTTCAGACCACTTTCTTAAGTGTCCACTGCCCGCCCCTGAGGCGGGTTTTTGCTTTATGATATGTCCATACCAATCAAGGAAACCAACTATGACCTCCAACTTTGTTGCTGAAATTCGTTCTGAGTATGGCGAGAGCGTCACTGCTGCTGACGTAAAAGCATTTGCTCGCAGCAGAGGTGTCTCCTATCCTACGGTCACTCGTTATCTTGATGCATACAAAGTCAAGCGTGGTCTTTGGAATCTGACCATCCAAGAAAAGCTTGAGCAGACCTATCAGGCACCTGCTGCTGCTCCTGCTGTTAGTGTTACCGTTCGGGAAGATCAGAACCTTATTCCTACCAAAGACTCCAGTTATGTCCCGTTCGGGAACTTTACTGATGTGAAGAGGATCATCAAGTCTGGCATCTTCTATCCCACCTTCATCACAGGTCTCTCTGGTAATGGTAAGACCTTCTCTGTTGAGCAAGCATGTGCTCAGTTGGGTCGTGAGTTGATTCGTGTCAATATCACTATCGAGACTGACGAAGATGATCTTCTCGGCGGTTTCCGTCTCATCAACGGTGAGACTGTGTGGCATAATGGTCCTGTGGTGGAAGCACTTGAGCGTGGAGCTATTTTGCTTCTGGATGAGATTGACCTTGCATCTAACAAGATCCTGTGTCTTCAGTCAATCCTAGAAGGTAAGGGAGTCTTCCTCAAGAAGATCGGCAAGTATGTCAATCCTACTGCTGGGTTCAACGTGATCGCTACTGCCAACACCAAAGGTAAAGGTTCTGATGACGGTCGTTTCATCGGCACCAACGTGCTCAACGAAGCATTTCTTGAGCGTTTCCCCGTGACCTTTGAGCAGGAGTATCCTTCTCCCTCTACCGAGCAGAAGATTCTGGAAGGCATCTCTCTTGATCTTGGTGTGGAAGATCGTGACTTCTGTAAGCGTCTGGTTGACTGGGCAGACATCATCCGTAAGACCTTCTATGATGGTGGTATCGATGAGATCATCAGCACTCGTCGTCTTGTCCACATCATTCGTGCTTATGCTATCTTCCAAGATAAGGCAAAAGCAATTCAGTCTTGCATCAATCGTTTTGATTCCGAGACGAAGCAAGCTTTTACTGAATTGTATGATAAAGTAGATGTAGATGTAAACTTTGGAGATACTAATGATCGATCTGTGGAAGGAGTACAGGGAAGTCCTTTTTGAGACTTTCCCTGACCTTGGGTGGTCACATAGTTGGGCTCGATGGTCTGAGAATGATACAGAACTTAGAGCCCAAATTTACACAGGTCCACACTTTCTGAAGTCCAGAGAAGTTTTGATTTGGGATGAGAAAGCTTGTATTTACAACAACATTCTTTATCCCAAAACTGGATCCAATCTTCCTTGCTTTGGGATGGATCTAATGGGATTCTTTGAAAAGAAAGTCATCATCGTATTTGACTTTCAGCATCCCACTGAGAACTATATGTTCTCTGTTCCTGGACTTCCCAAGGCAGAAGGATCATTTAGATTCTTTGAGCCTGGCAACCATTTTTCTGAAAATGTTTATGTTGCCAAATGTACCATGTCCCAAGTCAACGATCATCTCCCGATGTTTAAAGAATACTTGACTGTATACAAGGATATGGTAGAATGTAGTTGTCCTACTGGAGAAGATACTTCCGTGTATTCTGACTTTGACAAATACATGACAGAGCTAGATCCAGTCGGAGGTTACCTCTCAAGTAAATTCGGTAAAGAAAAATCCGAAGCACTTGTAAATGATTTCCTTTTTTGCTATGGTTAATTCTTGGTCACTGCTTTATGATGTTATGGAAAATGACAAAATTGTTCTGAACTACGATCGCGATCCCGTTGTTGATTATGCTCCTGGTGGAGTTCTCAACATCACTGGTAATGTTGATCTTGGTTCTTTCGCCTCAAATGTGAAATACAAGTATGAAGAAGATAAAATTGTTAGCGAGCTCCTTGGGTACATCCGTGGAACTTACCAGCAGCATTATTCAGCTGGTGATGATCAGATCCAAACCCTTGATCTGATTGAAGCTTGTGGAGATGGTGAACCTTTCTGTCGTAGCAACATCCTGAAGTATGCTTCGCGCTATGATAAGAAAGGAACCGCTCGTCGTGACATTCTGAAGATCCTGCACTACGCAGTTCTACTGCTACATTTTAACGATAAAAATGCTAAGCGTGAAACCTATGAAACTTTCTAGAAGTACCCTCGACATTCTGAAGAATTTCTCCACTATCAATCAGTCGATTTGCTTTAAGAAAGGTAGTCAAGTTTCAACTCTTTCGATTCAAAAAAACATTCTTGGTCGTTGCGTTGTAGAAGAAAAGTTTCCAAGAGACTTTGCAATCTATGATCTGAGTGAGTTTCTCTCTGGTCTGACTCTATTCAACGATGCTGAGTTTGATTTTACAAACGATAGTTATCTTACAATTAAAGATAGTCGTAACAAGACTCGGTATTTCTTTGCAGATCCTTCTGTAATTACAACTCCACCAGATAAAAAAGTTGAGTTGCCAACTCAAGATGTTTGCTTCCTTGTATCGTCAACCGACCTTTCAAACATTATTAAAGCTGCTGGCATCTATGGTGTAGAAGATCTGTCTGTCGTTGGAAATGGATCTACTATTGATCTGGTCGTTAGAGATAAAAAGAATGACACCTCTAACAGCTATGCTGTTAGCGTTGGAGAAACAGATTCGAACTTCTGTTTCAATTTTAAGGTTGAGACCCTGAAGCTTCTTCCTGGTGATTATTCTGTCGTTGTCAGTAAGCACAACGCATCTCTCTTCAGACATGCTACACTGGATTTGGAATATTTGATTGCCCTTGAACCCGACTCTAAGTATGAAGGATGATTTTCTGTGGGTTGAAAAGTATCGCCCACAAACTATTGAGGACTGTATTCTTCCTAAAGAAACGAAGGATACATTCCAATCTTTTGTTGATGCTGGGGAGATCCCCAACCTTCTTCTTTGTGGCACCGCTGGTATTGGAAAGACCACGGTAGCTAAAGCACTGTGTAATGAACTTAATGTAGATTCCTATGTCATTAATGGATCCGACGAAGGTAGATTCCTTGATACTGTCAGAAACCATGCGAAGTCTTTCGCTTCGACCGTCTCACTTACCTCGTCTGCTAAGCACAAGGTTATTATTATTGATGAGGCAGACAACACAACCCACGATGTACAGCTCCTCCTACGGGCGTCTATTGAGGAATTTGCTGGCAATTGCCGTTTCATCTTTACCTGCAACTACAAGAACAAAATTATCGAACCACTCCACTCAAGGTGTGCCGTTGTTGACTTTGGAATCAAAGGAAAGCAAAAAGTTCAGATTGCTGGAAATTTCTTCAACCGTGTCAGGACTATACTTGAGAGCGAAAGTATCAAGTATGATCCGAAGGTTCTCGCAGAGGTTGTCCAAAAGTACTTTCCCGATTTTCGACGTACCCTAAATGAGTTGCAACGTTATAGCGTTGGTGGTATAATTGATACAGGTATTCTTGCCAACATGGCGGAAGTTCGCATGGGCGAACTTATGGAAGCTTTGAAGAATAAAGAGTTTACCTTAGCTCGTAAGTGGGTCAATACTAATTTGGATAATGACCCTAACATTATTCTTAGGACGATCTATGAAACTCTGTATGATAGTCTTCAACCTCAGAGCATTCCTCATGCAGTCTTGGTGATTGCCAAGTATCAGTATCAATCTGCTTTTGTTGCTGATCAAGAAATTAATCTTCTTGCTGCTCTTACTGAAATTATGTGTGAGTGTCAATTCAAATGATTTCGGAGTTTAGTAATCCAAAAACTCAAGAATATTTAAAATTTAAAAAAGAAGTTCTTGATTGTTACTTTCCTTGGTGTTGGACTGCGGATAGTGTTCAGGATGAAGATGATAATCCACATAAAAATCCAATTCCAGTATTTACTCACACCATAGTAAAACGACCTTTGGATCCACCTGATTATAATTTATACCCAAAGCAAACTTCTGCATACGTCAACATAGCTAATTCCATACTTCAGCAAATATTTCTTTATAATAAAATAAATGTTGAATGTGTTTTTAGGATTGGAGTAAATTTAACTATACCAGTTATAGGATCTGAAAAAACATTACCACATGTAGATCATGATTTCCCTCATAAAAATTTACTTATTTATTTAAATGGTGGAGATGGTGATACTGTTTGTGGAGGAGAATCCTTTTCCCCAAAAGAAGATGCTATAATAGTTTTTGAGGGAGAACACTATCATTACCTTCCTTCAAAATCAAGACGAGTGGTTCTTATCTGTACCTTTATGTAATTATGAAATCTCTGAAAACACCTCTTCGTTATCCTGGCGGTAAGTCCAGAGCTTTAACTAAACTATTTGAATATTTGCCTGATGAACCGTTCTCTGAATATAGAGAACCTTTCTTAGGTGGTGGTAGTATGGCAATAGAAGTTACCAAATCTTTTCCAGGTAGAGTGGTTTGGGTAAATGATCTTTATGAGCCACTGGTTAACTTTTGGCAACAACTTCAGGCGTTTGGACCTGAGATGTGTAAAGATCTAACTCAAATTAAAAATGATCTTGGAGTTGTTCCCGACAAATCAGACTCTGTAGAACTCAACTCATATTACGCAAGAGCCGAACAGGTATTTCTTAAAGCTAAAAGTGAACTAAATGACGGAACAGCAAATAACTACCAGAGAGCTATTGATTTTTGGATTGTCAATAAGTGCTCTTTTTCTGGTCTTACTGAATCTTCCTCCTTCTCAAAACAAGCAAGCGTCGCCAACTTCACCTTGCGAGGAATTGAAAAGTTCCCAGACTACTCAAAAGTAATTGAGAAGTGGAGGATTACAAACTTGTCATACGATCATCTTAAGTCTGATGATAAGAATGTCTTTGTGTATGCGGATCCTCCCTATGACATTAAAGATAATCTCTATGGCAATAAAGGAAGTATGCACAAGGGATTTGATCACTCTCGTTTTGCTGATGAGATGGATTGCTGGTTATGCAACATCATGATCTCATACAACAATCATCCAGACATTTGTCAAAGGTTTACTGAATGGTGTCAGTATGATTATGCCCACACTTATACCATGCGATCTACTGGAGATTACATGGCAGACCAACAAGACCGTCGTGAATTGATTCTTACTAATTATGGGAAGTTTAGGGGTGCGTGTTCTCCGTAGTGGTTACTGCCAACTGTATCACACTACAAGAGGAGCTCTATCAACGTTCTGTCCAAATGCACAGTTTGCGTTGATTAATGGTGATGAGGTTCATGTGACCCTCAAGAGTGGTTCTGTTGCTATTTACAAGGTCAATAGTGGTGGAACTGGAGTCGTTGGTCCAACTAAGATTATCACTTAATTATGGCAGAATTGAAGGACTGGTTAAACAGTATTAATGATAACAAACAAAATATTCTAGAAGAAGATCCTACTTTAGAAAAAGCATATCCTCCTTACATTATCAACAAGTGTCTTGCTGGACACGTTGATACTGTTCTGTTTGCAAACGAAATGAACAAAGCGCATCATCTAGATAAGAGGATGCAATATGATTTTTATATAAATATCGTTAGGAAACGAAAACGGTTTTCACCTTGGTTGAAGAAAGCTAAGATTGACGATCTAGAGCATGTAAAAAGTTACTATGGTTATAGCAACGAAAAAGCAAAGATCGCTCTCACTCTTCTAACTGAACAACAACTTGATTTTATTAGAACAAAACATGACATGGGAGGAAAAAGATGACAGCGGTCGCTGAGCAGGAAGTGTATTGGACTTCCGATTGCATGGTTGAAGTTAGCTTGAATGAACCAGATGATTTCTTAAAAGTTCGTGAGACCTTAACCAGGATTGGTGTTGCTTCTCGCAAAGAAAAGAAACTCTATCAGTCTTGCCACATCCTTCATAAGCAAGGTAGGTATTACATCGTACACTTTAAAGAGTTGTTTGCTCTTGATGGTAAGAAAGCAAATCTTAGCATTAACGATGTACAGAGAAGGAATCGTATTATTCAATTGCTTAGTGATTGGGGTCTGATCACTGTTGCTAAGAAGGATGATGTAGTTGATGTAGCTCCTCTGAGTCAGATCAAAGTTCTTTCTTACAAGGAAAAGAATGATTGGACACTGGAGAGTAAGTACAACATCGGAAAGAAAAAGGCAGTATAAATATTTGTGAGATCTTTCGTGCGGTCTCTACAAAAGTCGGAACACCCTAAAGAGAGGTTCGGTTTTTACCGTTCCTCTCTTTTTCGTTTTGTGGTTAAATAGTATTGGATGCCGAAAGGGTCCACAAAACACAAACTCGCTTTTAAAGGAGCTACCATAATGACTAATGTTACCCGTTATACGGCTGCGGATCTTCCTACCCTGATGGAAAAGATCACTCGCAACAGTATTGGAATGGACGAGTACTTTGACCGTCTATTCAATCTTCATGAAACCACTTCAAATTATCCTCCATACAATCTTGTTCAGGTAAGTAACGTAGAATCACGTCTGGAAATTGCACTAGCTGGATTTAAAAATGAAGAAGTGAATGTGTACACGGAGTATGGAAAACTTTTTGTTGAAGGACAAAAGGAAGATAAAGAATCTGACACACGTTACGTCCATAAGGGATTGGCTCAACGATCTTTCAAAAGAGTATGGACACTCTCAGATGATACAGAAGTACGAGATGTCACCTTTGATAATGGATTACTGACAATTGTTCTTGGTAAGGTTATTCCAGAACATCATGCTCGTAAAGATTACCTCTAAATAGTTGCGCCAAATATCGTCGGCGCTGAGGGGTTCTTGACAAAGACCAAGAACCCCTCTATAATCTATAGTAAAACTACTTGAAAATATGATCAACGCAGATAGAGTTAAAGTTGTAGTTCTTGTAAATGGTGAACGTGTGATTGCCGATGTTCAGGAAGCAGTGCATAAAGATACTGGAGAACGTCAAGCTTGGGTATTTAATTTTCCATACAAAGTTACTTACGATCAACCACAACTTGATGGTACAGGTATTGTGCTTGATCCAGAAGTTAAAGTTCATTATGAACCTTGGTGTCCTCTGAGTGCAGATGTTCAGATGGCAATTAATACTTCTTTTGTTGCAACTATTCTTGAACCAGTTCCTAGCCTTCGAGATACATACATCGAGAATGTTCGTAAAATGGGCGGTGAAGTAGAATGAGCGTAAAGCTTTTGTTGTTGAAATCTGGTGAAGAAATCATTAGTGAAGTAAAGGAGATCTGTTCTCCTGAAAGTAATGATCCGATCGGTTTTCATTTACACAAACCATTTCGTCTAGATATTGTTTCTGATGTAGACGGTGGTATTATCTTTAATAGAGAAAAGGGATATCAATTGCACTGGTTCCCCTGGGCTCCTCTGAGTAAAGAGAGAGACTTTTTCCTTCCTGGTCATCATGTGCTAACTGCATATGATCCTTTGGATACAATTGCAGAGCAATATATTTCTGCAATCAAAGAGGATACCTACGAAGAAAACTTCAAGAAGCATGAAGCTATGCTTGCAGGTAAGGGTCTTAATGAATTGGATATGGAATCTATTTTTGAAGAAGCTGAAAAAATCTTACGAGAGGATGAAGAAAATGAAAACGATGTTAGTGATTCTGAGAACGGGAATGACCCTGATCTCCAAGGTGGAGCAACTGGATGAGGAACCAGCTTGCCATCTCTCCCAACCATATATGGTTCGAGATGACGGCACTCTAGCTCCTTGGCCAATCTGGTCAAATGATGACGAGATCTTGCTTTATTCCGAAACACTTGCTACAATAGTAGAACCAGCGGAGGAGATCCGCTTGAAGTATGAGCAAGTGACTAAATGAGTTTTTACACAAACGTTCAATTGGTCGGAGATGACCTTCTCTACCTTGGATATGAAGAGGGACCTGGCGGGTTGCTTGAGCGTATCCAAAGGAAGATGAAGTTCTCTCCGACTCTTTTTGTTGTTACTGATAAGCAGACCAAGCACAAGACCTTGGATGGTCGCTACGCCAAGCCTATCAAGTTCGAATCCGTTCGTGAAGCTCGTCAGTTCATAGATAGGTATCGGGAAGTACAGGGTTTTGAAGTCCATGGATATGACCGTTTCTTATATCAATTTGTCTCAGAGGAGTACCCAGGAGAAGTTGATTATAATCTTAAGGCTCTTAAGATTACGTCGCTTGATATTGAAGTTGCATGTGAAAATGGTTTTCCTAACGTGCAAGAGTGCGCTGAACCGCTTCTATCGATTACAGTCCAGGACTATACCTCCAAGAAGATTAAGGTATGGGGTACGAAACCCTATCAGACAGATCGCAAGGATGTTGAATATATTCTGTGTGACGGTGAAGAACATCTGCTCCGTTCTTTCTTATCTTATTGGTCAACTGCATTTCCAGATGTGCTCACGGGATGGAATGTGGAGCTGTATGATATCCCGTACATTTGTGGACGTTTGGAACGTCTGTTTGGGGAAAAGGAAATGAAGCAGATCTCCCCTTGGGGAATTGTTCACCGAGAGGAGATGGAAATCAAAGGAAGGAAGCAAATCATTTACAACATCTATGGTGTTAATGTTTTGGATTACCTTGATTTGTATAAAAAGTTCACATATACGAACCAAGAATCGTATAGATTGGATCATATAGCCTATGTAGAATTGGGACAGAACAAATTGGACCACAGTGAGTTTGAGAACTTCAAGGAGTTCTATACTCGTAACTGGCAAAAGTTCATCGACTACAACATCAAGGACGTGGAGCTTGTTCTTCGCCTTGAAGAAAAAATGAAACTCGTTGAACTTGCTATTGCTCTTGCATATGACGCTAAGGTAAACATGAAAGATGTGTACTTCCAGGTACGCATGTGGGATACCTTAATCTACAACTTTCTTCGCGATAAGAATATTGTTGTTCCTCCCTCTAAACGTAGCGATAAAAGCGAAAAGTACGCTGGAGCATATGTCAAAGAACCGATTCCTGGGCGTTATGATTGGGTGGTTAGTTTTGACCTTAATAGCCTGTATCCCCATCTTATTATGCAGTACAACATCTCGCCAGAGACACTTACCGAAAGGCGACATCCCACTGCGACTGTTGAAAGGATCCTAAACCAAGAGATTCAACCCGATCCAAAATATTGTCTCTGTGCAAATGGATCTCAGTATCGCAAAGACATTCATGGTTTTCTGCCAGAGATGATGCAGAAGATCTACGATGAACGTGTCCAGTCTAAAAAGCTAATGCTTATGGCAAAGCAAGAGTATGAAAAGAATCCATCTCAGGAATTGACCAAAGCAATTAGTAAATACAACAACATTCAGATGGCAAGGAAGATCCAGCTTAACTCTGCCTATGGTGCCATCGGAAATCAATACTTCCGTTATTACAATCTAGCAAATGCTGAGGCAATCACTCTTTCTGGTCAGGTATCTATCCGCTGGATTGAGAACAAGATGAATGCCTACCTAAACAAGATTCTCAAAACTGATGGAGTTGACTATGTTATTGCTTCTGATACTGATTCAATCTACCTTAATCTGGGTCCTCTGGTTGAACGTGTATACGAAGGAAGAGAGAAAGATGATGAGAGCATCGTGGGGTTCCTTGACAAGGTGTGTCAAATGGAACTTGAAAAATATATTGAAGATTCTTATTCGACCCTTGCGAGATATGTAAATGCATATGAGCAGAAGATGATGATGAAGCGAGAGAACATCGCTTCTAGTGGAATCTGGACTGCCAAAAAACGTTATATCCTAAACGTCTGGGATAGTGAGGGTGTTCGCTATAAAGAACCCAAGCTCAAGATGATGGGAATCGAAGCAGTAAAGTCTTCAACACCTGCTCCTTGCCGTCAGGCAATTAAGGAAGCCCTGACAATTATTATGTCGAAAACTGAAGATGACTTGATTGAATTCATAGATAACTTTAGGGATGAATTCAACTCATTACCACCCGAAGATATCGCATTTCCGAGGTCTGTAAATGGGCTCAGTAAGTTCAAATCGCACGGAACAGTGTATACAAAGGGAACCCCTATACATGTTCGTGGCACGCTGCTATACAATTTTTATGTTGCTCAAAAAAACCTAGAGTATAAGTATCCATTAATTCAGGAAGGTGAAAAGATTAAGTTTCTTTATCTTCGCCGCCCAAATAAAATTAATGAAAATGTTATCTCTTTTCTCAATACGTTCCCCACAGAACTTGAGCTGGAGAATAGCATAGATCGTGATGCTCAATTCCAAAAAGCATTTGTCGATCCTTTACAAATCATCCTAGACGTGATAGGATGGAAGACGGAAAAAGTAACTAACCTTGAATTTTTATTCTCATGAATTTTTTGCAAGAAGTAGTCAAAGACATCGGTAATGAATATGCGGGACTCATTAGCGAAGGAGGTATCGGTGACATCGAATCGTTTATTGATAGCGGTTCTTATATTTTTAACGCTCTGGTTAGCGGCTCTATCTTCGGTGGTGTACCATCAAACAAGATCACAGCCATCGCGGGTGAGTCGTCTACTGGTAAAACCTTTTTCTGCCTCGGGGTGGTACAGCACTACCTGGCGGCGAACCCTGACGCTGGAGTAGTTTATTTTGAATCTGAATCTGCCATCAGCAAAGAGATGATTCTCTCGCGTGGTATTGATGGAGATCGAATGATTCTGGTTCCTGTTACTACAGTGCAGGAGTTTCGTACACAAGCTATCAAGATCCTAGATAAGTATCTTGAGCAAAAGAAAGAAGATCGCAAACCCATGATGTTTGTACTTGATAGTCTTGGTATGCTTTCCACTAGTAAAGAGATGGAAGACTCTGCTGCTGGAAAAGATACCAGAGATATGACCCGTGCTCAAGTGGTAAAAGCAATCTTTAGGATCCTTACTCTCAAGCTTGGTAAAGCGGGAGTTCCTATGCTGGTAACTAACCACACCTATGATGTTGTTGGTGCTTATGTTCCCACCAAAGAAATGGGTGGTGGAAGTGGTCTGAAGTATGCAGCTAGCACTATCATCTATCTCAGCAAGTCAAAGGAGAAAGATGGTAAAGAAGTCATCGGTAATATCATTAAGGCAACTACTGCAAAGTCTCGTCTGACGAAAGAGAATGCAAAGGTAGAAACAAGGTTGTACTATGATGCAAGGGGACTGGATCGCTATTACGGACTACTGGAATTGGGTGAGAAGTACGGAGTATTCGAACGCAAAGGCAATAGGGTCGTTGTTGGGGAATCTTCCGTTTATCCTTCTGCTATTCTTGCTGATCCCGAAAAATACTTCACCGAAGAAGTGATGGAGAAGCTTGATTGGGCAGCAGGGCAAGAGTTTAAATATGGAACTGAATCATGAAGTCTGATTTGTTTTCTGCACCATTTAGAAAGTATCACATAGATCTAACTGAAGAAGTAAAGCAAAACATTTTAGGGTTCTATCAGTCCAATAAATTTCAAGTTCCCTCTCCATTCATTTACTACGATGATTACATCCAAGAACTTCTTGGAATCTATGTGGAGACTCTGGATGAATTCCGAGATGAGGTCTATCCAATCGGATCTATCACCATCACATCTGCCGCCCTGGTTGTGCTAAAATCAGGAGAGTCTCTTCCTAGGGACACCTACCTTCCAGGGCACTACAGTGCTGTACACTATTTGAAATATGACGAATCCAAACATCATGCAGATGTCTACTACCATCCAGCTTATAATGTGCTAAACTGTGTGAAACCAGAAACCATTACAAATGAGTTTGATTCTGTAAAGGGACTGTGGGTGAAGGAAGGAGATCTTGTAATCTATCCTTCCTACGTGGATACATCTTCTCCAATCAATACGTCTAAGGAGGAGAGATTTACTTTGATGTTTACTTTTGTGGTTACGCATGATGAGTACAGTAGAGAATCTGGTATTAAAGAATCTTCTGAATGATGAGGAGTATTTAAGAAAGACTCTACCATTTGTCAAGCCAGAATATTTTTCAAGCATGGAGGATAGATCTATCTTCCAGATGATCTTTGATTATTTTTCCAAGTACAACTCCATTCCATCTAAGGAAGCTATGGAGATTGAAGCTGGACACCTTGATAATATTTCTGACGATCAGCACAAAAAGATTGTTGAGTATATACAAGGTATTGATGATGAGAAATCGGAACTTGAATGGGCGCTCGACACCACGGAGAAGTGGTGTAAAGAGAGGGCAATTTACCTTGCGCTCATGGAGTCTATCCGAATTGCAGATGGCAAGGATGATAACAAGACTCCCGATGCTATTCCTAGTATTCTTAGTGACGCGCTGGGAGTATCTTTCGATAATCATATTGGTCATGACTACATCGAAGATTATAGTGAACGCTATGAAAGCTACCACAGGGTAGAGAGTAAGATCCCCTTTGATATTGAGATGCTAAACAAGATCACAAAGGGAGGTATTCCAAACAAGACTCTTAATATCGCTCTTGCTGGTACAGGTGTAGGTAAATCTCTGTTCATGTGTCACATGGCAGCTGCAACTCTTCTGCAAAATAAGAACGTTCTTTATGTTACCTTGGAGATGTCTGAAGAGAAGATTGCAGAACGTATTGATGCCAACCTTCTAAACGTTAACATTCAAGAACTGGCACAATTGCCTAAGATGATGTTTGAAAACAAGGTAAATAGTCTTGCTAAGAAAACTCAAGGTAAGTTAATTGTTAAAGAGTATCCTACTGCATCAGCACACGTTGGTCATTTCCGTGCTCTTCTTAATGATCTTGCTCTCAAGAAAGATTTCCGACCAGATATTATCTTTATTGATTACCTTAATATTTGCTCTTCCCAGCGTTTTAAGGGTTCTCTGGTCAACTCCTACACATTTGTCAAAGCTATCGCAGAAGAACTTAGAGGACTCGCCGTGGAGTTCAACGTTCCCATCGTATCAGCCACCCAAACTACTCGCTCTGGTTATGGTAGCTCTGATGTTGAACTTACTGATACTTCTGAATCCTTTGGGCTTCCTGCTACTGCCGATCTTATGTTTGCTCTTATTAGTACGGAAGACCTGGAACAGGTTGGACAGATTATGATCAAACAATTGAAGAATAGATATAACGATCCCACCATTAACAAAAGGTTTGTCGTAGGTATTGACAGAGCGAAGATGAGGCTGTATGATTGTGAACAGTCAGCACAAAAAAACCTTGTTGATTCTGGGCAAGACTTTGATGAAGAGATCAACCCCAGTGATATTTTACAAAAATTTTCAGGATTTAAAGTATGAGCATCGATTTCAAGCGTTATGAACATTTTGTAGATGAAGTCACCAGTGACGCTTCTAAAGATTTTGTTTACCTTGCTGATCGCCTTGTTGAGCTTGATGCTAAAGGTGCCAATATTGAACGACTGCTTACTGCTGGCGTTGGCATTAATGCTGAGGGCGGTGAGTTTCTTGAGATTGTTAAGAAGATGGTTTTCCAAGGTAAGCCTTGGAACGACGACAATCGAGAACATCTCATTATTGAGTTGGGTGATATTCTTTGGTACGTAGCACAAGCAACTCAAGCACTTGGAATTTCATTTGATGAAGTCTTAGAGCGTAATGTCAAGAAGCTTGAGAAGCGTTATCCTGGCGGGCAGTTTGATATTCACTATTCTGAAAACCGTGCTTCCGATGATCGATGAATAAGTTTATTATGTTTACCAAGGACTCTTGTGGTCCTTGTGGATTAGTTAAGCGATATCTTAATGCACTTAAAGATAATCGTACCAGTGTTATTGAAGAAGTTTATCTCGAAGACTTCAGTGATGTCCCTATTCCACAAGAGAATTTGGATCTTGCAAAGAAGTATGGTGTAACTGCCACTCCCGTTTTGATTGTTGTTGATGAGAATGCAGAACTTCTAGAAACTTACACTGGCGGCATGGGCATTACACAAAACATCCGCAAGTTGTTTGACAAGTATGGCGTATAATTTCCATACCTTTGCTCCCCTGGTAGTCTACGAAACAGACCTACCAGGGTTTTTGCCTGCCATTTATAAATCGTATGACGATCATAAGTTTGAGACTGATGGCGGTAAGATAACTGGTGAGCTAACTGGAAAGGTTTTAGTTCATCAAGATAAGAGATTGCATGATTTCTTCAAAGCGATTGGTAGGAAGACGAGAGAATATCTCAATCACTTTGATATGGATACTGATTCCTTTGAGGTTAATGTAACAAAAAGTTGGTTTGGTATTTGTGAACCTGGTCAATCCTTTCCGATGCACTATCACTCTTGTGCTCATATTAGCTTTGTATATTATGTGCAACCAACTGGAGATCCAATTGTATTTCACACAGAAAATCCTAACCAGTGGTTTGGTGCAGCATTCTCTTTCACTGGTCAGCAGAACGGGTTGAACACACGAGACTATGTGATTGAACCCAAAGCGGAACATCTATTAATATTCCCTGGTTCACTAGAGCACTACACTGTGCCAGTTGACAGACTGCACACTCGGATATCTCTAGCAGGAGACATCGTGCTAACCTTGAAAAAACATAAGGTTGGAAGTGAAGCAGGATTACTCTCCCCACGCTTTTGGAAACGATTCTAAATAGATGGGGAGATTTTTTTATATGGCAGCACTTTCTTGGTCTCAGTTTAAAAAGAGGCAACTCCAGAATCTACGCAGATTTCATGAGTACGTTGTTGATGGAGCTGGATTTGTTTTGGAAAAAGAAGTCAAGGTCTACGGCAAAAACATTCCTGCAGGAGATAGTGTAAAGCTTATTGGTCTCGCCTATAAAAGTCCTCGTACCCTAGCAAAAGGTACAAAAGCAGAAAGACTGTTGGGGTGTGACATTAAAGATTACAAATGCATTTACCCAGCAAATTACGGTAAAGATGTACGGAAGTTTATAAATCGATTCAATAATTATTTTAGATCGAAAACTGATCCTGGATTCGGTACAAAAATATTTGTTATCTCTGAAGACTATCAATTACATTCTATGGGAATTCTGTCGAAGACAACAGATTTTGGTGGAAGAGAAGTCTCCATGAATTCTAGAAATATGAAATGGGGACACCTTGAATCTATTGCTGCAGCAGAAAACCTCACTCTATTAAAACCAGGTAAAACAGTTGAAGCTGATTGGTTAGATAACTTTAATGAGTTGGTTGGTGCTGAGAGAGAAAAGAGAAGAAAGAACGGGGAGTCTATGCTCTTTGATCTTAAGGTTGGAAGTCTCATAATTCCAAATTGTGTTGGTGCCATGGGAGCACCTGGAGCTTCGTCTGATCCAAAAGCAGATATTGTATTCCTATACTACAAGAATAATACTGACTTGAGAATCACTGGATTTACTTCGTTGAAGGAAGGAAGCAAACCAAAAGATTTCCAACAGTGGGGTGGTTTATCTGGATATAGGAACAACCAAGAAGTTTTAGACTTTGTTAATGATCTAAAGACTAGATATCCAAATGGTGCTCCTCCTGGAACAAATATTGGAAGAGAGATAGATGATAATACTTTGAAGGTGGAAGCAGTTTATGGTCCTTTGTATAGAAGAGGGTCATACAATTCCGACTCAGTTCAGTTAATTATTCAGGGTCAACCAACTAGCCTTTCTGGTAACGATCAAAAGGTTTTGAAAGTTGAAGGAAGTATCCACACTGATAGTCAAAATGAAATGAACGAACTTCTTAGTGGTGAGGCAAGACCAGTGTTCATGGCACGTAAAGGAGATCGCTCTGACTTTGGAGTTCCTGGGACTAGAATCTTTATCTATCCTAAAGCTGGTCGTTCGGAGTGGGAGATGATCTGATGGCAAACGTAGTTCACCTTACTCACCTAGAACACCTTGAAGATGAAATGCTTAACTATGGCGTAGAAGGATGTCATGCCGCAGTTAGGTTCATGCGCGAACTCATCAAAATGATGGGAGAGAAAAAAGGATCTGGTTATATGCAGACAAAATGGGATGGATCTCCATCTATAGTCTGTGGATACGATCCAGAATCTAATGATTTTTTTGTGGCAAACAAATCTGCATTTAATGTAGGAACTCCAAAGATTGCATACAACGAACAAGAAATTGATATGTTGTATGGATCTGGTGGTCTTGGGCAAACCTTAAAGACATGCTTCAAGTATTTTCCCAGAATGAATATCAAAGGGATTGTTCAGGGTGATGTTCTTTTCACAGAAGACAAATTGAAGGTAGAGGTAATTGATAAAGAGAGGTATGTCACATTTAGGATGAACACTCTCACATATGCTGTTCCTTATGATCACCCTTTGGGTAGACAGATCATGCAAGCTAAGGTGGGTATTGTATTTCATACTCATTATGATGGTCAGTACATGGACCCATCTGCTTTGCAAGCAAGAGCTGGAGCAAATGTTCCGCAGACTAATGATCTACCAGAAGTTGTTCAGTTCTTTAATGATACTCCTTTAGTTGACACTGCAATTCCTCAATCTCAATTGAGAACATTCGAACAAAATGTGACGATCATTAATAGAATGTGTACCATCACCAAAGATTTTTTGAATGCTCTTGTCGCAAACATGGGAACAACTGGTGATAAAAAATATCATGTTGCTTCCTACGTCAAGCAATTTTTTAATGATGAAGTGAAGAAGCAGAGATCTATATCTGATCCAAGAAAAACTTTAAAGGCTTTGGGTGAGTTCTATCATACTAAAATGATGAAGGTTATAGATGGACTCAAATCCGATAAAGCAAAAACAGAAAAGAGAACCTTAATGTATGCTGGTTTGAAATATCTTGAGGATCATGAGAATGAGTTTCGCGCTATGCTTGCGCTATATAAAAAGATACAAGATAACAAACAAATTGTTATTGATGAGCTCAACCGAGTAGAAGGTTTAGGGGCAGTGAGATATTTTGTTAAGACTCCGAATGGTTATCAGGTAACTAATCCTGAAGGATATGTACTTCACCTTGATGGGGACATGATTAAGTTGGTGAATCGTTTGGAATTTTCTTATAACAATTTCACGGTAGAGAAGGACTGGAAGTAAATGGAAATAGTAGATTATAAATGCGTCTACTTTACCTTTGGTAGATTTCAACCACCAACTATAGGACACGAAGAAAACTTTAGAGCAGTCAGATCAAAAGCTGGAGGATGTGACTGGTACATTTATTTGTCTCAGAGTGTAGATAGTAAGGGGCAAAATCCATTACCTCCAGATCGTAAATTATTTTACGCTAAGAAGATGTTTCCTTGGGCTACAAACAATCTTCGCAGTGGACCCAAAGATCCAGTATCAATCTTGCAAGAGCTGCAGACACAAGGATATGATGATGCTGTTATGGTAGTTGGATCTGATCGAGTTCCTGCTATGCAGTGGATTAAAAAGTATAATGGTAAGGACTTCTTTTTTAGGAAACTTGAAGTGATCTCTTCTGGTGAAAGAGATGCTGATGGAGATACATTTGCAATATCTGGAACCAAGATGCGGAGAGCAGCTCTTGCTGGAGATCTGGCAACGTTTAGATCTGGTATTCCAAAGGCTTTGAGTGATTCAGATGCGCGGAAATTGATGGAAGAGATTAGGTCTAATATGTCATGAGTTATAAATAAAGTATGATCCTCAAACATTATTGATGAATAGTTTTAGCGAGTTCCATAAGAAAGCACAGGTTGCGGAAACAAACATCAACCGTAACAAGTTTTATCGTAATGAAATTTATAAAGTAGGTGAGTGGATTCTTACGGAAAGTGGAAAGGTTGGAAAGATCATCCGCCGTGGACCAAATTATGTTCTCTGTTTGACTACTGAGGAAACAACTTTTAGGACATGGATTACCGATATCAAAGAAGCATTTGAAATCGGCACTGATGCTTACCGAGAGTATCTCCAGTCTTTGACTCCTGGAGAAAAGAAGCAACCCTTCTCTAAAATTAAAGTAAAACAAGTCATTCCCCCAGACCCCAAAAAAGATAAGATGGAAAACAACGAGTACGTATTAGCTGGAGTCGCCGCACTTTCTGGCAAAGTAAAATATCAAGGTCCCCTGGATCGTGTGGATGAGACCTGGCGTTATGATAACTCTGCCAAGATGGCAAACAAAGACGTTAAAGGTCTTGGTGCATCTGGAGTCGGAGGCGGTGATGCCCCTGGCATGAAGATGGCAGAACCAGCTGGAACACAGGGTAAGCCAAAGGTTAAGAAACCTAAGCACTCTTGCGCTACTAAAGTTGAGCACTCTGAGTGGGGAGAGGGTAACTGCATCAAGGAGATGCATACACTCGATGAGCAAGGTAACATCACTCACTATGATGTTATGTTTGAGCATGGTCTTGAGCATAATGTCTCTGTTGCTTCACTTAATATTCTCGTTAGCGAAATGCATGAGCATGTCATCAACGATGAGAAGAATCAAGAAGTCCTCGAAGCAAAGAAAGCAAAGAAGCTTGATCCAGTTGGTAAAGAAGATGACGATGTAGATAATGATGGAGATTCTGATTCATCTGATTCGTACTTGAAGAACCGTCGCGCCGCTGTTTCCAAGGCGATGGGTAAGAAGATGAAGGAAGAGGTTGGAGAGATTGAAGAGAAGAAAGGTCTCTATGCAAATATCCACGCTAAGAGAGAGCGTGGCGAGCGTCCAGCTAGACCAGGTGAAGAGGATTATCCTGCAAAGGATGCCTTCAAGAAAGCAGCAAAGACTGCTAAGAAAGAAGAAGTAGAACTTGATGAGGTTGCTCCTCCTGGTGATAAAGCAGAGCGCACGGTGAAGCACATCAAAAAGTCATATTCAAAAGATGGAAACCTGACTGAGAAGGAAAAGTCCATCGCTTACGCTACTGCTTGGAAGCACGCTAACAAAACCAAGAAGGAAGAGGTAGAGGTTGAAGAGGGCATGAAAGCTGCTCGTGCTAACGTCGGTGCTTCTACCTGCTGGGATGGTTATGAAGCAAAAGGCACCAAGAAAAAAGGTGGTAAGGAAGTTCCTAACTGTGTTAAGAAAGAGCATACCTTCTCTGACTGGCGTAAGGAGATCGCTGAAAAAAAGTAGTCGGTCCCGTTGAGATCATGCCTGAGATCGAAGACCCAGAGGGACAGAAGCAAGGCGACAAAAAGATGCCAAAGGCACCTAAACAAAAAGTAGAAGCGGCTTGCAATCACACCAAAGAAGGTGTAGAATGTCCCGTACATGGAACTAAGGGTTGCCCAGAGCAAAGATAATATATGAGAAAAATTTGGCATGAGGATAGCATTCAAACGCTATCCTCTTTTCGTAATCTTCAAACATATTATCAAGACATTATCCCAGAAGTTTTAAGTTTCGTTGAAGACAATCAACGAATACTTGATGAATGGCGCTTGGATAAATGGGTTGATGATCGTAACCTTGGTAGAGTTAAGTTGTGGGATGGTGACTGGAGAGTTATTCCATTCCCAATTAACTGTGTGGGAACCACTGCAACTGATGAGGACTTTGAGCTCAGTGAGATGGTTACTTTCACAAAGCTATTCAATACCACAACAGAAAGATGTCAAGAGATTCTTCCTTTAATAAGACAAAGTTTTATTAAAACTTGTCCTCTTACCTTTAAATACTTACAGGAAGATATTGATAATAAACTTTTAAAGTCTGCAACTATTTCTCGTCTTTCTCCAGGAACAATTATTAATCCTCACTGTGGAGACATCGATTCACTCCGTATTCACTTTCCTGTCGTTACAGATCCTGGCGCATGGATTAAAGTCAGAGGAAGAAGAAGAGTATGGAATGTCGGTGAGGTTTTTGCATTCAAAGATCATGACAAGCACTGGGTTAAGCATGAGGGAAGTCATGACAGGATTATTGTCATTCTCGATTATAGTATTGAACAGTTAACAAAACATGGCATAGCTCTTCTAGAAGAGGATCCAGATGCTATATAAACTGTAGAGTTTGGATTAAAACATGGGCGCAGTAGTATCGGTCGTAAAACCAATTATTATGCAACTTGCGACACACCCAGCTGTTAAGAATCTTGTGATTGATCTTTTAACTAAGTATGTAAAGACAACTGACAATAGTATTGACGACATGGTTCTTGTTACTGTTAAGCAACTTCTGTTTAAACCACAAGCCGAAGCATGATATTTGAGAGACAAATAAGGTCTCCCTTTTTATAAATAAAATATAGATATTCGTTAAACCTGGAGAAACCATGTCCTTATACGGAAGAACGGACAGCACCGAGAACCAGACTAAGGCTGGTCGTGGTGTTGTTTCAGACTCAAACACAAAAATAATTGTTTTCATCGATGACACTGAAGCTCAGCTTGAGGAGAACAAGTCTCGCGGTTTGACTTCTCCAGGTTGGTGGGCGTATGATACCTATACCGACATGCACGGTAACACCCGTCACAAAGCAGAACTGATGGTTGTAGTTGCTGGTCCTGAAGCTAACGCTGATGAGACTCTCGCTGATGACGCATACGCAGCAGACGTAGCATCGTCAGTAACTATTACTGTTCAACCTGCAAGTTCCACTTCTTCCTCTGGTGCTGGTTCATTCACCCTTACTACAACGACAACTGGAACTCCTGGAACTCTTGTTTATCAGTGGCAGCGTCAAACCGCAACTGGCAGTCGTTGGACCGATATCACTGCCTCTCTTGATAGCGGTATCACCTATGCTGGTTTCACAACAGCAACTCTCGCATATAGCGGTCTTGCAGGTGCTACCCTTAATGGTTACAAGTATCGCGTTAAAGTCACTTCTACTGGCGGTACAGAAGAAGTGATTTCTAATGGCGCTGCAACTCTGACCTTTGGAACCTGATAACTTGTAATGAGATTTGATGAATTGAATGAAGATAATTATCTTCTCTTCGCCATTAGAAATTATGACAATCCTCAGGCAGCAACCAAAGAGGATTTCTTTGAAGACTTGAGGCGCTTTAAATACATAAAGCGCCTCTTAAAAAAGTATTCAAAGGGTGAGGAGATTAAGTTAAATCTTCTTTTAAATCATATCATCATACTGTATAATGTTTTTGGTGAAGCTGCAACTCCTCTCCTATTTTTCAAAATGGAAAAGGAGTTCTGGTCAATTTTGAAATCGCTCATGATTTTCCTGAGTAGATATCCAGAACCAGATACTACAAGCCTAAGGGAAATCAAAATCAACGATGAAATAATAGAGGAGTTGAAAAAGTTATGATGGGATCTGCAGGAATTACAAACGTTGGTCCTATTAATACACCTACGACTGGGCAAGGTGCCATCGCTGGCGTCGATCCAATCATGAAATTTTCCAAAAGGGCAACTAAAAAACGTAAGAAAATGGAAGCCGCTGGTAAACAGTGGGAACGTCGTAGAAATGATCCTACCTATATAGATGGTAGGAGTCAAGCTGCTCGCAAACTTATTAAACGTCTCGCTAAACGCAAAAGAAAAATGTCAGAAGAAACAATTCTTGAAGCTGAAGGATCTAGTTCTTCATCGAGTGGTGGAGAAACAACCAAACAAGCTTATAAATTCATCGCTCAGAAACGTAAGGTTCTGAAGAAGCAAGAGCGTGAAAAGCGTGCAGCAAATCGTAAGCAAGAGATTCAATTAATTTCTCGTGCTAAGTCTACTGACTATCAGAAGAAAGCAAAAGCACGTCAGCAAAGTCTCGCACAGCAACTGCAGAGGCAAGCACAAAATAATTCATATGACTTTGATGGTTTGACTTATCTTGAATCGTTTTTAAGTCAACTCAAAGAAGAGAATCAAAATCCAGTATACTATTTCTTTAACGACGAGAGCGAACTGGAAGTTACTGCTGAGATGGCAGGACAATTCATCGCTAGATTTGAAGAACTCAGCGAAGAAAATATGGAAAAGTTTATTAATCTTCTTCCATCAAGCGCAGACTTTGTTATCAACTTCATGCAAATGTGATGCCCTTTGGATATATTGATGTATTGAGTGAATCTGAAGCTAAGCAATCTGTCGAGGTAGTTCACAAATTAAACAAGGTTTGGATCAGGAGATCTCCTGATCCTGTTCCTTTTTATACGTTAGGTGCTGTAACTTATATTGATGCGTGTAGAAGTCAAGAGCAGTACCACAAGCATAGGAAACTTTTAAATCCAATACTACTCAAGAATTTTTCTTGGTTGTATGATATTGTCTTGAAAAAATTATCCGATCACTTTGGACCTTGTGAGTTACTTTCGGAAGTTGCATATCCTGGGTTTCATATTTTTGGTTCAAAGTTAGGAGAAATGATGCTTCCTTCTGCACTGAAAGCGATGCAAAAACCATTAGCTTCTTTGCATGTTGATATCCAATATCAGGAGCATTATAATGTTTGGAATAAATTTGGTCCAATTGATTATAATGATTTATTTTCTTTTACGCTTTCTTTGGAGTTGCCAAAAACAGGAGGATCTTTATATCTATGGGATAGTATAGATCTTACTGCTGATCAAATATCTACTTTCAATTTTCAAGATCCTAGAGATAAAGAAAATCAAGTTCCAACCCCAAAAATCATAGAGTATGAAGTTGGAAAACTTTTTTATCATACTGGGCATGTACTACATCAAATTGCTCCTGGTAAAAATTTGTCAGCAAATGATAAAAGAATTACCCTACAAGGACATGGTGTAAATTGTAATGGGATTTATAGAATATACTTTTGAAATAAATATATTTTGATTCCAATCAGCTTTTTTGTACGATGGATGCTAACTCTGCCATTATTGACAGACTAGAAAGAATAGTAGCTTCACTTCAAGATAACTCTATTAAGATGGGGCAGCTTCTCGCTGTTCATCAAGAGAAACTTGATAAGCAAGAAAAGGCAGATGACATCTTATTTGAGAAGATAGAACATATACATAAAGATCTTCACGAAAAGACTGACGAAATCAAAAAAGGATGTGAGCGTGACATCAAACTTGTTGATGGACGTATCAGAGAATTGGAAAAGAAACTGTGGAGCATCGCTGGAGCTTTCGCTGTTCTCACGTTTATGGTTTCCGACGCTGGTATTAGAATTCTTAAACCCATCTTGACTCCTTCCCCAGACAGTGCTAATATTCAGGCAGAGACAAAGTTGCCTAGATGAGTTTTATTGACGAAAAGTACATAAGTCTTTCGTCCTCCTTTTTAGATAAGTTCTCCAAGAAAAAACCTGGAGTATATAACTTCCGATGCCCCTACTGCGGTGACTCTCAAAAGCACCGAAACAAAGCTAGGGGTTATCTTGTTAAGAAGAGGGCTGATTATTTTTACAAGTGCCATAACTGTGGCGTAGGTAGATCCTTTTCTAACTTCATAAAGGAGCAGGTGCCTCATCTTTATGATGAGTATCTGATGGAACACTATAGTGAAGGTCATACTGGTAAGGGAACTCCTATTCCCAAACCAACCCTTCCGACCTTTGATACGCCTGTCTTCAAATCAAAAAAAGTAATAGACCTTACACCAATATCTGAGCTAAATAACTTTCACCCAGCTCGGGCATATTTGCTTGGTAGAGGTATTCCAGAAGAAAAATTAAAGGAGTTTTATTTCTGTCCAAAATTCAAAGAGTGGACGAATAAACAAAAGGAAACATTCTCGGATACCAACAAAGACGATGAACGCATCATCATTCCACTCAAAGACAAGGAAGGAAATCTATTCGGATACCAGGGAAGATCTCTAGAACCAGACGCAAGAATGCGTTATATCACCATCATGCTAGATGAAGATGCCCCAAAGGTTTTTGGTCTTGATCGAGTAAAGAATGATGAAACCGTATACGTTGTTGAAGGACCATTCGATTCTCTATTCTTAGAAAACAGCATCGCCATGTGTGGTGCTGATGTAGATCTCAGTGGATTCAACTATAATCTTGTATACATCTTTGATAATGAACCGAGAAACAAACAAATTACAGATCGAATTGAGAAAGCAATAGATTCTGGATATCCAGTGGTTATTTGGCCAAAGGGTATTCACGAAAAGGATATTAATGACATGGTTAAAGCTGGCATTAATGCCAAAGATGTGATAGAATCTAACATCTATCAAGGGCTAGAAGCAAAGTTAAAACTTACAGATTGGAAAGTATGAGTAACGGAATCAAAGTTGTTAAGAGAGATGGTAGAACTGAGCCCATTAATCTTGACAAGGTTCATAAGATGGTGGACCTGGCATGTGAAGGTCTTGCAGGAGTCTCCCCATCTCAAGTAGAAATCAATAGCGGTCTGCAATTTTTTGATGGCATCAAGACAAGTCAAATCCAAGAGATCTTGATTCGATCTGCTTCGGATTTGATTACTCTAGACAACCCAAACTACCAATACGTAGCTTCAAGGCTACTTCTTTTTGGTTTGAGGAAGTCTGTCTTTGGACACCCTGAAGAATTTCCTGGTCTTGTAGATCAGGTACAACTTTGTGTTGAAAGAGGAGTATATGACAAGACTATTCTTGCAAAATATTCTGCTGAAGAATGGGATGTTCTGAATAGATTCATCGATCACGATCGTGACTTTCTGTTTACATATGCTGGATTGCGACAAGTAGTGGATAAATATCTTGTCCAGGATAGAAGCTCGGGAGTCCACTACGAAACTCCTCAGTTTATGTACATGATGATCGCTCTTACCCTGTTCCAAAATTATCCTAAGGAAACCAGGATCGATTATGTCCGTCGATACTACAGCGCAATCAGCAAGCACAAAATCAACATTCCAACCCCCATCATGGCAGGAGTGCGAACGCCACTTAGACAATTCGCTAGCTGTGTTCTTGTTGATGTTGATGACACCCTCGATAGTATCTTTAGTAGCGATATGGCTATTGGCAGATATGTTGCACAAAGGGCGGGCATCGGTATCAACGCAGGTCGCATCAGGGGCATCAACTCTAAAATCAGAGGTGGAGAAGTGCAACACACAGGTGTTGTCCCATTTCTCAAAAAGTTTGAGGCAACTGTCCGATGCTGCACTCAAAATGGCATCAGAGGTGGATCAGCGACAGTCCACTTCCCAATCTGGCACAAAGAAATAGAAGATATTATTGTACTCA